>Ga0268299_1000188_pt1 | contig 242868 bp, 187 predicted proteins | sample NOBtaG_FD_193484 | JGI IMG/M metagenome (GOLD analysis project Ga0268299, IMG submission 193484) | Activated sludge microbial communities from bioreactor in Nijmegen, Gelderland, Netherland - NOB reactor | ecosystem: Engineered > Bioreactor > Aerobic > Activated sludge | place: Netherlands... | reverse complement strand
TCACCCGGGTCGCTGACGCCGTTTCCGTTCGCGTCGTGCCAGAGGGCGAGGCCGGCGAGTTCCTTGCCGGTCAGTTCGCCGTCGCCGTTATCGTCGAGGGCCCGCAGCGCGTCGTAGCCGGTGTCCCAGAACAGCCAGAACGTCACGCCGCCGAACAGCTGGATCGCCGACGTGACCTTGCCGGTGCGGGCCGGGTCGTGGACGAGCCACGCCCCGCGCGGCGTGATCCACGACCACTCGCGGACGAGGCCGGTCCCGTCGCCGTCGAACCGGACGCGAGCCGTCCGGTCCTCCAGGTCGGCGGGCGTCGCCCCGTCGACCAGCGGCACGACGAGCGGCGTGATCGGCCGGGGCAGCTTGTCGAGCTTGGCGACCTTGTCCTTCAAGGCGGCGATCTCAGTCGCGTCCTTCTCCTTGTCGAGGAGCGGGACGAGGTAGCCGGCCGCCTCGGCGGTGATCGTGTGGCCGCCGAGGCCCAGGAACTCCTTCTTGCCGTCGGCCTTCCACGCCTCGTCGATCAGGGCGCGGTAGCCCTTGACGGCGTCGTCCTTCCGGCCGCTGGCGTCGAGGAGCCAGACCTTGCCGAGCGTCGCGGCGTGGAAGTTCGCGTCGAGCTTGAGCGCCTCGTCGAACCGGGCGAGGGCCTTCTTCAGCTGCTCCTCGGCCGCCTTCTGCTTCGTCGGGTCGTCGGTCTTGACGGCCTTGAACGGCACGAACGGCGGCGTGAAGTCGAACCACGCCCCGTTCTTTTCCTGGCCCTTCTGGACCGTCGCCGTGTCGGTCTTCAGGGCGTAGGCCATCGCGTGGAGCCGGGCCAGGTTGTAGACGAGCTGCTTGTTCTTGGCGTCGTTCTTGAGCAGGTCTTCCAGGTTGCCGGCCAGCCGGTCGACCGGCACCTTCTCCAGCTCGGGCCGGATGAACAGCGCCGCCGTCGGGTCGGCCAGGGTCAACGCCAGCGCGACGGCCGGCAACGCACGGAGCAGGATGCGAGTCATGGGTGTCCCTCCTCGATTCGATCTCACCGCTTCGTCACGCCCTTGTCGCCGACCTCGAGGCCGAGCTTCTCCCCCTCTTGCAGGTAGAAGAAGAAGCCGTTCACCATCTCCTGGTACGTCTGCTGCCCGTCGCGGACGACGGCCTTCGGGTCGGGGTTGAACGGGTTGAACGCCGAGTTGTCGAACACGCCGACCACCTCCAGGCGCGTCCCCTTCGGCAGCTTCAGCTTGCCCGGCTCCGGCCGATACGCCAGCTGCCAGTCGAAGCGGTAGTTCGGGATCGACAGCAGCGTCTGGGTCTTGCCGTCGGGCGTGTGGGCCTTGAACGTCATCGCTTTGCCGCGCAGGTGCATGTGCGAGAACATGCCGACCATGACGGCGTCGTGCGGCAGGACGCGGCTCGTCGGCACGGCGTGGGCCGGGTCGCCGGCCGGGATGCGGTAGCGCGTGTCGGCCAGACGCAGGTGACGCAGCTCCTGCTGGACGGTGCCCTTGGCGTACTTGACGCCGACGGCGACGTGCGTGTTGGCCGGCTTGCCGCCGGCGACGAAGTGGATCTGAAGCACCAGCATCGCCCCGGCCGGCAGGCGGAAGGCGACGCCGTCGCCGAGGGTCATCGGGTCGCCGCCGGGGACGTAGCCGGTGATGAAGTTGCCGGCGCTGAAGCCGCCGCCGAGCGAGACGTGGGCGAGGTTGGCGTGGTGGACCAGCTTGCGGTCCTCCGGCAGGATCTCGATCGCCTCGACCCACGTCTCCTTCTCGAAGACGTGCGGCAGGACGGCGTAGGCGTAGGGGATGTCGCCGGTCGCCGGCAGGTCGTAGTCCGTCGTCTTGACGACGAGGTCCGGCTCGCCGATGCGCCACTTGCCCGTCTTCGCCGCCGGGGCCGGCGGGGCGGTCGCCAGGTCGCCGGGCAGGGTGCCGCCGTCGATCCAATCGAGGACGAGGTCGCGCTCGCGCGGCGAGAGGCCGCGCTTGTTGGCGAAGGTGCCGTGGGCCGGGTCGGCGAACCACGGCGGCATCCGCCCCTCGCGGATGACCTCGGCGATCATCTTCGCCTTGCCGCGCGTCTGCTCGTAGGTGCCGAGGGCGAACGGGGCCTCGGCCCCGGCCCGGTGGCACTCGCCGCAGTGCTTGTGGATGACCGCCGCGACCTGGCCGGCGTAGGTGACGGGCTTCTCCGGCTTCGGCCGTGACGGCGGCGTGATCTTGCAGCCCTCGACGGCCGTCTCGGTCACGGTCACCTTGTTGCCGGCGAGCACCTCGTCGAGGGCTTCCTTCAGGTCGTGGCGCGTCGGAACCCGTTCGCCGACGCCGGGCCGGTGGCGGTCGTCGATCCGGCCGCGGTAGCGGATGACGCGGTCGGCGTCGAGGACAACGACCTCCGGGGTGCGCGTCGCGCCGAAGGCGTCGGCCGCCTTGCCGTCGAAGTCCTTGACGACGGGGAAGGCGACGCCGTGGTCGAGCATCTGGGCGGCCATCTCGACGACGGTGTCCTCCGGGCCGACGTTGACGGCAAGGAACTGAACGCCCTTGTCGCGGTAGTCGCGCTCCAGCTTGTCGAGGACGGGGAGATAACGCGGCACGAGCGGGCAGCCGGCCGCGGTGAAGACGACGACGGCCGCCTTCGGCTTGCCGAGGTCGTCGAGGGAGCGGAGGGTGTAGCGGATGTCGGTGAAGGTGAGGTTGCCGACCTTGCTGCCGATCGGCACGTCGGCCGCCGGCAGCGGCGGGGCGAGGAGGGCGACCAGGGCGAGCGACAGCAGCGACAGCCGAGCGGTCATGGCGGCACTCCGCGGGGAGAGAAGTCCGGATGGGAGTAGCGTACCGCCGGGGCCGGCGGCGAGCCACGGCATTTTGGAGTGCGGCGATTCATCGCCGCTTTGTTTTGTCTTCCTGGTCAGGTCTGGCTTTTTGGGACTGCGGCGATTCCTTCGCCGCTTTTCCTTTCTGGCTTGGTCCGCCAGGTCCGCCAAGAGTTGCGCGCGCCTCCAAGGGTGCGTTTGTGGCCGGGGACCGCCCCCACGCCATCCTCCCATTCCACCCGACGCTCCCGGGATGGGGCCAGGTCAAGCGGCACGAAAAAGAAAGGCAAAAAGGAAGACCGAAGACCAAAGCGGCGATGAATCGCCGCACTCCAAAAGGTCACCGCGTCGGCACGTCCCACAGCAGGACGGTGCCGTCGTGCATCCCCGTCGCGAGCGTCTTGCCGTCGGGCGAGTAGGCGAGTTGGCTGATGCGGGCATCCAGCTTCGGCGAGCGCCACACGTCCTTGCCGGTGTCCGGATCGATCAGGTGGAGGAACTCTTGCTGCGCCAGGGCCAGCGTCCGGCCCGTCGGCGAGAAGGTCAGTTGGGTGCCCTGATCGGGAAGCGGAACCTGAAGGAGTTCCTTGCCGGTCGTGGCGTCGTACATCCGAACGTGTTCGCGCTTGTCGTCGGGCTTCCGCGTCACGCAGCGCGCGGCCAGGCGCTTCCTGTCGGGGGAGAAGGCCAGCCGCTCGAAGATCGGGTCGGCCACCTTGATCTCGACCTGGTTCTTCCCGGTCGCCGCGTCGCAGATCAGGAGGAACGTCGCGCCCCCTTGCGTGTACGCGAGCCGGCCGCCGTCCGGCGAGAGGGCCGGCTTGCAGAGGCCCCACTCTTGCGCGTCGTAGACCCATTCCAGGGTCGAGAGGGCCTTCCCCGTCGCGACGTCCACGACGCAGGAGATCAGGCGGTCGTCGGGCACCGTCGCGCCTCGCAGGGAGCCGACTGCGATCAGCGCTTTCCCGCTGGGCTCCACCCGGACGGCGAACAGCCGCCGGATCTCGCGGAGGGCGAGCACCTCGGCTTCCTGGCCGGTCGATGCTTCCCAGGTCCGGACGCCGCGGCGACCGCCGCCGGAGAACATCCGGTCCGCGGACAGGACGCCGACGCCGTCCCACCAGGTGCCGATCCGCGCGGGAGGGCCCATCCGGAATCGCTGCTTCCCGGTCGCGGCGTCCCAGACGCGGACTTCGGCATCGACGGCGGAGGCGATCGACTTGCCGTCCGGCGTGAAGGCCAGGCCGGTCACCCTGGTGTCGTGGGCGGGCCGGTCGTGCAGCGGCTTGCCGGTCGCGGCGTCCCACAGACCGATCGTCGCGGTGCCTCTTCTACCGGCGACGACCTTCCCGTCCGGGGAGACGGCCAGGACGCGGCCCGACGCCGGCCAGCGGACCAGCTCCGCCCCGGTCGCCAGGTCGAAGGCCCGGATCGGGCCGTCCCGCTCCGAGACGAAGACTGTCTTGCCGTCGGGCGACAGGACTGCCCCGGTCAGGAGGTCGTCCAGGCCGTCGATCCGGCGGAGTTCCTTGCCGGTCGCCGGGTCGCGGATCGATGCCAGGGCGACGTACGCCCCCTCGACGGTGCGCCCCCCCGCGAGCAGGAGCGTCTTGTCGCGCAGGAGCAGGACCACCTCGGGGCGATTCTCGTAGGGCTCGGCGATCTGGGCGAGTTCCTTGCCGGTCTCCAGATCCCAGCTCTCGACTCTCCCCGTCAAGGTGCGAAGCGCGAACAGGGTGCGGGCGTCGGCTGCGAGGAGGAGACGGGAAGCTCCGCGGGCATCGCCTCGCAGTTTCCAGCGTTCCTTGCCGCTGGCCACGTCCCAGTTCGTGATCGAGCCGTCGAAATCCCCGCCGCCGGTGACGAGGGTCTTCCCGTCGGAGGAGAACCCGAGCGAGGCGCACGACCCGGCCTTGAAATGGTGCAGCAAGCGGTGCGTCTCGGCGTCCCAGAGGTAGGCCCCCTTGTCCCCGACGCCGCCGAGGACCTTGCCGTCGGGCGACAGGAGGGTGGCACGCACGCCGTCTTCGTCCGGCCCAGAGAGCGTCTTTTCCCGCCGGCCGGTCGCCACATTCCAGAAGGTGACTCGCCCGCCGGCGGTGGCGCGGAGCGTCTTGCCGTCGCGCGAGAACTCGGCCGACGGCCACTCGTCAACCTGGAGGCGCGCCGCGCCGCAGCGTACCCGGACGCCGTCTGGGAGCGGATCGCCGTACAGGTCGGTGCGCGGCACCTCCTCGCCAGGGACGAAAGCTGCCAGCAACGCCAGGCCGATCAGCCGACTCATGGGTCGTCCTCCGTGTCAGTCGAACCACTCGTCCTCGGGGTCGAACTTCGGCCAGACCACGATCAGGACCGTCATCCGGCCGACCGCCCGGTGGCGCGTCCCGGGACGGATCAGTACGCACGAGCCCGGCCGGACCGCGACGCGCGCGCCGTCCAGTTCCATCGCCGCGTCCGGCTCGCACTCCAGGACGTAATAAACCTCGGTCAGCCGCTTGTGGTAGTGAGTGCGGGCGTCGATCGAAATGGTGGTGCGGTGGATCGTGCAGGGGAAGTCGGCGTCGTCGGCGAACGCCCGCCGGGCGGTGCCGCACGGGCAGGCGACGCCGACGAGCGCGTCGAAGTCCACGAACTCGTAGCCGGGTCGGGTCGTGGCCGGGTCCATGCGCGCTCCCGTCGTCGAGATGGAATCGGGCAGCCCCGATTCTACCCCGGCGACGGGACGGTGCAAGGACGCCGTTAATTGATGCGCTCGCTCGTCCGCCGGTCGGTCAGGATGTCGCTCAGGCTGAAGAACCAGTCCGTGCCGGCCCCGCCGGTCAGCGTGTCGGTCGCGTTGTCATTCAGCACCGTGGTCGCGTCGAGCTTCGGCAGGCCGTCCGTGCCGGCGGCGAGGCGGCTCGTCCGCTCGGTGTACGTCCGCGTCGAGTTCCACTCCTGGACGATCTGCTTCAGCGCCGCCGTGTTCGACTCGTGCGTCAGGACCCCGCCGATGAGCAGGTCGCTGCCGTCGCTGTAGCTGCCCGCGCCGCTGCTCCCGATCAGCGTGTCGGCCCCGAGGCCGCCGACGAAGACGTTCCGGCCGCGTCGGCCCTCCAGCCGGTCGTTACCGTCGCCGCCCAGGAGTAGGTCGTTGCCGCCGCCGCCGCGGAGCGTGTCATTGCCCGCCTCGCCACGCAGCTCGGCATCGACGCGCAGGCCGTTCGCCACGTCGACCGTGTCGTTGCCTGCACCGGCGAAGACGACGATGCGCGTGAATGACGAGATCAGGAACGAGCCGCGCGCCACGCCGTTGACCGTCACGGCGACGCGCGTCCCGCTGCTCGCCGACGTGAACGTGATCGTGTCGTCGCCGGACGTGCCGCGGACGACAAGCGCCTGCCGCGTCGCGTCCCACGGGTCGGTCTCCAACTGGACGGTGCTGGGCGGCGCGGTGACGGTGATGAAGACCGTCGCCGTGTCGAAGCCGCCCCGGCCGTCGGCGATCTGGTAGACGATCGTGTTCGTGCCGACGAAGCCGGCGTTCGGCGTGTAGATCAGTACGCCGTTCGCCCCGACGCTGACGGTGCCGTTCGCCGGCCCGGTGACGACCGACACGGCGAGCGGGTCGCCGTCCGGGTCGCTGTCGTTGGCCAGGACGGTGATCGTGACGGCGACGTCGCGCTGTGTCGTCGCGTTGTCATCGACCGCGTTCGGGGCCTGGTTGACCGGCGGCGCGCCGGCACGCTCGTAGGCCCCGATGTCGAAGCCGGCCCCGGCCGGCCGGCTGTTGCCGTCGCGGTCGCGCGTCGGGGCGTTGGACGACGTGCCGCGGTCGATCGCCGGGCTCGTCGCCGACAGGTGGTAGTCGTTCGCGCCGACGTTGACGAACAGCTGGGCTGGCGTCGCAACGACGGAGTGCGTGTCCTGCCCGGTCGCGGCGCGCCACTGGGCGAGCGTCATCACGCTGTTGCCGTCGTTCGTCGTGAACCGCTCCATGACGACGTTGTAATCGCTCGTGAACCCGGCCAGGCTGTCGGCCGAGACGCTGACGCTGCCGCGGTAGGTGCCGTAATTGTAGAGGATGTTGTTGACGACGGTGTTGCCGGTGCTCGCGTCGCGGATGTTGACCGCCCACCGGCCGCCGCTCGCGACGAGGATCGTGTTGTTCGCCACGACGTTGCCGGTCGATGCACCGCCGCCGTCGATGCGGTAGAGCGAGATGCCGCTGGCTAAGTTGTTGTACAGGACGTTGTTCTGGATCCGCGAGTTCTGCACGCCGTCGCAGTTGATGCCGCTCCCGCCGCCGACGCCGTTGCCGTAGATGACGTTGTTCTCGACCAGGGCCCCGGAGATGATGCCGTCGCCGCCGAGGCTCACGTCGCCGTTCATGTGGATGCCGTTGGCGCGGTTGTTGGCGGTGATGTTGTTGCGGATGACCGGCCGGTCGCCGCTGTTGGAGACGTAGATGCCGTGCTCGTTGACCGAGTTGGTGCAGGTGTTGTTCTCGATGAGCAGGTCGTCAGAGAAGCCGGTCAGGATGCCCCAATAGCCGTTGTGGTGCGAGTAGTTGTTCCGGATGACGACATGCTGATTCAGCACCGACCGGATGCCGGCCCGGCCGATGTTCGCCACCTCGAAGCCCTGGATGGTGACGTAGTCCGCCCCTTCCAGGTTGATGCCGTCGTTGGTTCGGCTGTTGCGCGTGTTGATGACGACGCCGGAATCGGCGAGGAACTGAATCCGCTGCGACGCGGTGCCGTCCGTCCGGAGGTCGAAGCCGACGTAGGTGCCGGCCCGGACGACGACGGTGTCGCCGGCCCGGACGCGGTCGGCCGCGGCCTGGAGGGTGCGCCACGGCGACGTGTCGCCGCCGGCGTTGCCGTCGTTGCCGGCGGTGCTGACGTAGTACGTGCTCAGGGCCAGCCGGTCCTCGAGCGGTTCGAGCGACGGCCGGACGTGGTTCGACGTGCGCATGCTGCTGCCTTTCGGGAATCCGTTGATGGGGCGAACGCGAAAGGGGGAACAGCAGCGGGACGCCGGGACGGGAAGGGACGAGTACGACGCGAGCCAGTGCTGTCGGTCGTACTCTAGGCGCGCCGCGACGGGGCGTCAAGCGGCCGGTCAGTGGTTCGTCTCGTCGGGGCCCTGGTTGTCGTTGCGCGGTTGCCGGAACAGCCAGAACGCGAGCAGGACGACAACGCCGGCGGTCAGGAACAGGCCGGCCGGGTTGCCGAACTGCGGCACGGCGACGCCGACGCGCGCGCGCAGACCCTGTCACCTGGTGGTTCACTTCCCGCCGAGGTCGGCGGCCATGACCCAGGTCAGGCTCTTGCCGACGTCGAGCGTGTGGCGGCGCGTCAGCTTGCCGCCCTCGCCGACCTCGAAGACGGCGAGTTTGCCCGAGCCTTCGCCCGCCCCGAACAGCCACTTCCCCGACGGGTCGATCTCGAACGAGCGCGGCGTCTTCTCCGTCGGCGTCTGGCCGAGGGCGGTCAGCTTGCCGGTCTTTTCGTCGATCGCGAAGCCGGCCAGGCTGTCGTGGCCGCGGTTCGACACCCAGACGTACTTGCCGCTCGGATGTACCTTCACCTCGGCGGTCGTGTTCGTCCCCTTGAAGTCGGCCGGCAGGGTGGACAGCGTCTGGAGCGGCTCCAGGCCCTTGCCCGGCTCGACGGCGTAGGCGGTGATGCTGTTGCCGACCTCGTCGGAGGTGTAGGCGAAGTTCTTCGTCGGGTGGAACGCCAGGTGGCGCGGCCCGGCCTTGTCCGCGCCGCCCTTCGCCTGGCCGGCCTCCTTCAGCATGCCGGTCCGCGGGTCGAGCCGGAACTGGTACACCGCGTTCGGGGCGACGTGCGGCACGAAGACGAGCTGGTTGTCGCGGTCGATCGCGATGCAGTGGGCCGTCTTCGTCGTCTCGACGGTCTGCACCGCCGGCGACTTGATCATGCCGTCCGCGCCGACGCCGTGGACGACGATCTTGCCCGCCGCGTACGACGCCGACAGCAGCCAGCGGCCGGTGCGGTCGGTGCCGACGAACGCGGCGTTCTCGCCCTTGGGCAGCGCCACGTCGTTGAGCGGCGTGAGCTTGCCGGTCGTCGGATCGACCTTGTAGCCGGCGAGCTTGTTCGTCGTCCGCAGCGAGGCGAAGAGGAACTTCTTGGTCGGGTCGAGGGCCAGCGAGCCGGGGCCGCCATCGACGGCGACCGCCTCGACGGGCGTGAGGGAGCCGTCCCTGGCGTCGAAGCGGTAGACCTGGATCTTCTGCTCCGGGGCCATCGAGACGTAGACGAACGTGTCGGCGCTGAGCGTCATGGTCGAGACCAAGAGGAGGACGAGGGCCGGGAACCGTCGCATGGCAGCCTCCGTGAGGTGGGACAGGGACGGCGATCGCCCCATCCGCCGCACGGTACCACCGCCGGGGGCGGTTGTCGATGAAAACCCTACCGGCGCGCCCGCCGGCGCGGTACGCTCGCCGCGTCTCGTGGCCTTCACCGGGGAGGAAGCACCATGTCCGTCGCGGTCCGGCTCGTTTGGGTGGGCGTGCTGTTCGTCGGCGTCCTGTCGGTCGGTGCCCAGGACCGCGTCGTGCCGAAGGCGCCCAAGGGCGGCGAGAAGCAGGGCGAGCCGTGGGCCGAGGTGCCCGAGTCGTTCAGGGCGATGAAGATCCCGGAGTGGCCCCTGCCGACCGACCTCAAGCGCTGGCAGGAGACCGACCGGGCCGCCATCCGGGCGACGCTCCTCCGCTGCCTCGGCGAGATGCCGCCCCGGCCGGACCCGGCGAAGGTGAAGGTCGTCTCGCGCGAGGACGTGGGCGACTACACCCGCGAGCGGATCGAGTTCCACAACGGCGTGGACATGGTCGTGACCGGCATCCTGCTCGTGCCGAAGTCGGCGGCGACGAAGCCGGCCCCGGCGGTCGTCGCCCTGCACGGCCACGGCAGCTCGGCGGCGAGCTGCCTGACCGACGAGAAGAGCGCCCAGCTGGTCGGCCCGGAGCTGGCGAAGCGCGGCTACGTCGTCGCGGCGATCGACGCCTGCTTCAACGGCCTGCGCGTCGGCAAGGGGCCGGCCGGGCCGACCTTCGACAAGGGGGCCGGCCCGCAGGAGAGCAGCCTGTTCAAGCTCTACCTCTGGCAGGGCCGCTGCCTGTGGGGCATGATGCTGCGCGAGGAGCAGTGCCTGCTCGACTACCTCGAAACCCGGCCGGAGGTGGACGCGAAGCGCATCGGCGCGACGGGCATGAGCATGGGCTGCACCCGGTCGTGGTGGCTGGCGGCGATCGACGACCGCGTCCGGGCCGTCGTCGGTGTGGCGTGCTTCACGCGCTACACGGAACTGCTCGCCCACGGCAACTTGCGCAAGCACGGCATCTACTACTTCGTCCCGGGCGTGCTGCGCCACTTCGACACCGAGGCGATCCACGCCCTGATCGCCCCCCGGCCGCACCTGGAGCTGTCCGGCGACCAGGACGGCGGCGCGCCGACGGACGGGATCGTCGTGTTGGAAAAGAAGCTGGCGGAGGTGTACCGGCTGCACGGCAAGCCGGAGCACTTCCGCAGCGTGATCTATAAGGACACCGGCCACGAGTACCTGCCGGAGATGAAGGCGGAGATGCTGGCGTGGTTCGAGAAGCATTTGCCGGTGAAGTAGCCCGACCCGGAACGATCCGAGCCGGAAGCGTCAGCGACGGGGGGTGAAGACCGTCGCTGACGCTTCCGGCTCGGAAATGCCGATCCCTGTCACCGCTTCGCTGGCCGGGCGAGCAGCAGCGCCGTCGCCGCCCAGCCGCTCGTCGCGACGGAGATGAACTGGTCGTGCCGGTACGGGAAGCCGGTCTCGTAGTACGGCTGGAACGGCTTGCTCCGCGAGTGGACGTACCACGACCCGTCCGCCCGCTGCTCGCGGACCAGGAACGCGACGCCGCGAACGTACGCCGGGTGGTCCGTCGCCAGGCCGCCGGCCTGGTGAAGGGCGACGAGGGCCGTCGCCGTCGCGTAGGCATCCGGCAGCATGTCATCGACCTGGCCCCAGCCGCCGTCGTCGTGCTGGGTCTTGAGCAGGGCCCACGCCGCGGCGGCGACCTCCTTCTCGCTCGCGCCGGCCTCCTTCAGCCCGAGCAGGCGGAAGACGCGATCCTCCGTGTCGCGCGGCGGCGAGGCGATTAGCCAGGCCCGGGCCGTCTCGACGCGCTTCGCGCCGCGGGCCTGCTGCTCCTTGGTGCCGTAGTGGCGCAGGCCGCGCAGGGCGAGGTACGTCGCGGTGAACGTGCTCGCCTCGGTCGGCGGCCGGTTCGACGTCGAGCGCCAGGCGTCGCGGCCGCCCTGCGTCTTGAGCAGGTACTCCACGACCGCCTCGGTGTTCTCGTCGGCGGGGTAGCCGCCGAGTTCGAGCGTGAACAATGCGTACCCGGCCGTATCGACCTGGCCGCCGGTGCCCTGGCCGGTCTTGAAACGCTCCAGGTTCGCCCCGACGAACCGGGCGATGTGCTCCGTCTGGGCCGCGACCGCCTCGGCCGGCACGTCGAGGCCGCGCGTCTTCGCCGTGGCGAAGGCGAGCATCGGGAAGGCCTGGTTGTGGCAAGCGAAGCACGTCTTCTGATCGACGTGCCCGGCAGCGGCCTTGTAGAGCAGCGGCAGGGCGCGCTCGGCCGGGTCGGCCGGCGACACGAGCAGGGCCAGGGCCAGCAGCGGCGGCAGCGTCATGGCGGGCTCCCGGTGCGGTTACTTGACCGTGGTGAGCTTGTCCTCGGGGAACTTCTCCAGCTTCAGGTTCTTGAACTGGACCTCCTGCGCGACCTTGTTCGAGTGGAGCTGCAGGCCGATCGGGGCCTCCTTGATCCGGTCGGGGAGCGGCTCACGCCAGTCGGAGATCAGCTCGCCGTTGAGGGCGAACCGGATCCGGTTGCCCTGGGCGAGGATCTCCATCGTGTTCCAGTCGTGCTGCTTGCCGACCTTCTTCGCCTTGTCGGCGTTCTGGTGGATCATGTTCCGGCCGTACAGGTCGTAGAAGCCGTAGCCGGACGGGAACATGACCAGGTGGCCGGCGTAGGTGTACTTGTCGCCCTTGTCCGGGGCGACGTTGCCCCACATCGCGATGCCGGAGTGCATCTCCGACTCGGCGAGCTTGAAATCGAACACCAGCCGGAAGTCGCTGTACTTGTCCTTGGTGAGCAGGTAGGTGCTGACCTTCACCTCGTCGGTGTTCTTGCCGACGATGACGCCGTCCTTGACGGACCAGTACTTCTCGTGGCCCTCCCAGCCGGTCAGGTCCTTGCCGTTGAAGATCGCGACCGCCTCGGTCTTGCCCTTGATCGGCGGGACGATCGGCGGTTCCTTCTTGTCCTGGGCGGCGATTTCGCCGAGGATCGGCAGCAGCGGCAGCACGGACGCGAACGCGAGCAGCGCGGACAGACGGCGGCGCATGGAGAGTCTCCGGGTGGCCAGGGGAGCGGGGCCGCGCGTCATTGTACGGCGCGGCGGGGAGGTCGTGCCATGACGAGGTTCGCGAGGCCGTTCGTCCTCGGCATCGCCGGCGGGTCCGGCTCCGGCAAGACGACGCTCGTCGGTCACCTGCGCGCGGGGCCGCATCGCGACCGGATCGCCGTCCTGCCGCACGATGCGTACTACCTCGACGGCGACGCCATGCCGCCGACCGTGCGCGGCACCGGCAACTGGGACCACCCCGACGCGCTGGAGAACGCCCTCTACGTCGCCCACCTCGACGCGCTCGTCGCCGGCGCGGCGGTCGACCAGCCGGTCTACGACTTCACGCGGCACGCCCGGAGCGACCGCGTCGTCCGGGTCGAGCCGCGGCCGGTGCTGATCGTGGAGGGCATCCTACTGCTGGCGATCCCGGAGATCCGCCGGCGGATCGACCTGCGGGTGTACGTCGATACGCCGGCGGAGGAGCGCGTCATGCGGCGGATGCTGCGCGACCTAAGCGAGCGCGGCCGGACGGTCGAGTCGGTGGCGAAGCAGATCCGCGAGACGGTCCGGCCGATGCACGACCGGTACGTCGAGCCGAGCCGGGCGTTCGCGCACCTGGTCGTGCCGTGGGACTGGGACAGCGACCACCAGCCGGCGGTCGAGGTGCTGCTGGCCCGGATCGAAAGGGCGGCGGGGACAAGTGGAGAAATGCCGACGGCGCTGCCGAGTCGATCGGGGTGAATTGTTTCCTCGCGGCGGGTAAAATCACACGACATCTGCCCTGCGCTGGTCTTCGACCCGGAATCGGTGAGGCCATGGTCCCACGCGCCACCTTCGCGACCCTGCGAGAGCTCCTCCTCGATCTCGGCTTCACCGAGAACGCGGTGGACGGGAAGTCTGTCAGGTTCATTGGCGACAAACCAAACACCCGCTTCCGGCTGCCCTGGTTCTGGCCCGACGAGGAGGTCGATGCCGGCAACCTCGTCGGGGTGCGGTTCGCACTCGACGCCCGCGGCCTCCTCCGCCGGGACGAGTTCGACCGCCTCCTGAGGGAGAAAGCCCTCGCCGGGTGAGCGCCCCGACCTCGTCCCGGCGCGCCCTGGTCGCTATCCTAAGCAATCCCGGCCGGCCCGCACCCGGCGACCCGGCGGCATCCGAGGGACCTCACGCGATGAACAGGACCAAGGGCGAACTCTTCGCCGGGGTCACGGTGGCCCTGGTCACCCCGTTCAAGAACGGCGACATCGACTTCCCCGCCCTGCGCAAGCTCGTCGACTGGCACGTCGAGCAGGGCACCGACTGCCTCGCCCCGGTCGGCACGACCGGCGAGTCGCCCACCATCGACCACGCCGAGCACGAGAAGGTCATCGCCGCCGTCGTCGAGCAGGCCGCCGGACGGATCAAGGTCATGCCCGGCACCGGCTCCAACAGCACGCGCGAGGCGATCCGCCTGACGAAGTTCGCCGCCAAGGCCGGCGCGCAGGGCGCGCTCATGGTCGGGCCGTACTACAACAAGCCGACCCAGGACGGCTACTTCCGCCACTTCAAGGCCGTCGCCGAGGAGACCGACCTGCCGATCGTCCTGTACAACATCCCCGGCCGGACCGCGTCGAATATCCTGCCGGAGACGATCGCCCGCATCGCCGAGCTGAAGAGCGTCGTCGCGATCAAGGAGGCGACCGGGTCGATGGACCAGGCGTCGCAGATCGCGGCGCTGTGCGACCTGACCCTGCTCAGCGGTGACGACAGCCTGACACTCCCGCTCCTGGCGATCGGCGGCCGCGGCGTCGTCTCCGTCGTCGGCAACCTCGTGCCGCGCGACCTCAAGGCGATGATCGCCGCGTGGGACGCCGGAAACCACGCCGAGGCGCTGCGCTGGCACCGCAAGCTCTTCCCGCTCTGCCGCGACCTGCTCGGCGTCGCGACGAACCCGATCCCGGTCAAGACGGCGATGAAGCTGCTCGGCCGGGACAACGGCGAGTTGCGCCTGCCGATGAGCCCGCTCGACGCCGCCGGCGAGAAGCGCATCGCCGACGTCCTGGCCAGCTACGGGCTCCGCTAACCGGCCGGTCCTTCACGACGCGTGAAGATTTTCGCAAAAATTTGATTGATTCGCCCATGCCGCCGGTTATCGTGAGCGTGGGATGTGGAAGAATCGGGACGGACTCGCCGGCTGACGTAGAGTCCTCGTCCCGGCCCCCTCTCGCAGGGGGGCCGGGGTGAGCCGGACGGTCCCGAGGCGACTCGCAGCGCTCTCCCGTCAAGACTGTTCCACGTCCCGCGTGTGCTTTCTCCGACTTGCGCTGTCCACGAGCCGACGCCGTCCTCGGTTATTTCCGAGACCGCGCCGCGCTGGTCGAGACCCGGACTCGCACCGGGCCGTGGCGTCAACGCGCCGCCGTCGGAGCGGAGGTGACCGTGACCCTATTGAAGTCGATCGAGGCGTCCCCTCGTCTCCCTACCCCTCGCAGTGGGGCGCGTGCCGTGGAAGCGCAGAAAATCCCCGACGTGACGATCCAGCGCCTGACGACGATCTTCAAGCTCCTGGCGGATCGCTCCCGCCTGAAGATCGTCCTGGCCCTCGCCCAGGCCGGCGAGATGCACGTCACCGCCCTGTGCGAGATGCTCGGCGGCCAGTCGCAGCCGGCCGTCAGCCACCACCTGACCCTCATGCGGGCCGTCGGCCTGGTGACGGTCGACCGCCGCGGCAAGCACAACTTCTACTCCCTCGCGTCCGACCACGTCCGCGACCTGCTCGAGCAGGTCTTCGGCGAGGGCGACGTCAAGCAGATCCAGTTCCAGGACTGGATCTTGTCGTTCCAGCGCCAGGGGGAGTGAGCCGGCACGTCACCGCCCCGGCGCGGTGAACGCCACCGGCTGGATCGGCCCGGCCAGCGGCTCGATGCGCAGGTCGTCGAACAGGACCGTCCCCAGGCCGGTCTGCGCCAGGACGACATGCACCGACCCGTTCGCCGGCACCCGGCGGTAGACGGTGTACCGCGCCCAGTCCGCCTTCGCCGTCATGCGCACCGCGAGGGCCTCGCCGCCGATGCTGTCGTAGAACAGCGCCCCGTCCACCGACGCCTGGATCGTCCCGGGCACCTTCGCCCAGACGCTGATCCGCACCAGCGACCCCGGCGGCAGCCGCACCGCCGGGCTCTTCAGCGACAGGAACGTCCGCTCCAGGGCCCGCGGCACGAGCGGCCCCTTCGGCATCACCTGCAACATCAGGTACTGGCCGCACGGCCCGGTCTTGTCCTTCTTCGGGGCCTCGTTCGGATCGACCTTCTCGACCTGCTCGCGGGCCACGCGCCGCGCCAGCGTCTGCACGTCGTCGAGGCTCTGCGCCTCCTGGACGGCCCAGCCGGGCGGCACCTGGTCCGGCGGCGTCTCGAAGTCGCCGCCGTCGAGGGCGTTGCCGCCGACCTGGAGCGGGCGGATCTCCTCCCAGAAGCGGACGTGCCGCGGCAGGGTGAAGAAGCTGAGCAGGTACGGGCTCGCGACCGGCGTATCGACGTCCTTCATGCAGCGGTCCCACTGGACGCGCATCAGCAGCCGTAACGGCCGCAGTGCCCGCTGGGCCTCGAGGTACGCCTCGCCGAAGTCGCCGTTGCGGCGGCGGGCCAGGCTCGAGTCGAGGAACTGGCGCGACTTCTGGAACAGGGCCGCCGCCTCCGGCAGGCCGAGGCCGAGCTTGTCCAGCTCGGCCTGGACGCACGCCACCTTCTCCAGCTCCTCGCGCGCCTGGTCGTGGGCCCACTGCGCCGCCGCCGGCGCGGTCGAGCGCACCTGCTTCTGCAACCCGACGACGACGCCGTTCTCGCTCAGGTCGGACGTGATGACGACGATCGACGTCAGGCTGAACTCCGGCAAGGTGAACTGCATCCCGCCCGGGGCGCGGTCCCACTTCAACGACCGGACGTGGCCGGCGGACACCTCGAGCACCTGCGACCCGGCCGACAGCGGCACGGTCAACGTCAGCGAGGGCAGGGCGGACTGGCCCGGCACGATCTGGGCGAAGTCGCCGATCCACATCGGCAGGACGATCGTCGCCCGCGGCGTCTTGAGGATCGCCGCCTTGACCTGCGGCATCGGCGTGTCGATCCAGACCGGCTCCTCGGCGCAGAGCAGGAGCGGCTCGATCAGGTGCAGTTCCAGGTTCAACAGCGCCAGGGCGAGGAGGCGGTCCCGGCCGGTCGTCGCGTCGGCGAGGAAGCGGTCCGACCAGTACGCGACGCCGTGGTAGCCGGAGCCGACCGCGACGTAGGTGAGCAGGCGCAGCTGCTCCGCCTGCGGGCCGAGCGGCTCGCCCGGCAGCGGCTTGCCGTCGCAGGCCAGGTCGAGGAACCAGTCCGGCATGTGGCTCTGCAGCCAGGTCCAGCAGTAGCCGCCCGGCAGGCCGAGGTTCTTGCGGCAGCGGAGCCAGTCGCGGTAGGCGGGCAGCTCGAGCGTCGTGCCGAGCGGCCAGCGGTGCATCCCGACCAGGAACTGGTCGAGGTTGGCGGCGTACTGGCGGTAGCCGTCGCTGACGTCGGCGATGAGCGGACGGGTCGGATCGACCGAGCGCAGCAGCTGGGCCTGACGCGAGACGAACGGGTAGTGTTCGCGGGAGAGGTTGCTGCCGACGTCCCAGGCGAGCAGCCCGCCGCGTTCGAGGAAGCGGCGGACGTTCTGGCCGAGGGCGGCCTGCTGGCCGGGCCGCTCCGGGCCGACCATCGGCACGACCCAGAACCCGAGGTTGACCGCGTCCTCGATCGGGCCGGCCGGGGTCGCTTCGTCGAGCCAGACGGTGTTGAACCCGGCCTCGTGGAGCACCTTGAGCGGCGTGCCGGTGTGGCGGACGCCGCGGATGAAGAAGCGCTCCCCGCCGACGAGGAGGCGGGCCGGGCTGCCCTTGAGGCGCACCTCGTCCGCCTTGGCCGGGAAGAACGGCGCGCCCGGCAAGCCGGCCGGCGTGGCCGGCGTCCCGGGCGCGCCGACCGTCGGCGTGGAGACCGGCGGCGGCAGCGTCGGCCGATGCGGGATGACCGGGCCGACCTCGAGGTCGTCGGTGTAGACCTCGGTCCGGCCGGGGCCGCCGTAGACGTTGAGGACGATCTGATCGACGTAGGCGTCGGCGACGACGACGTCGGCCTTGCGCTCCGCGCGCAGGAGCTGCTGCTGCTCGCGGAGGCGCTTCATCGGCTGGCGCAGAGTGAGCTGCTGCCAGCGGCCGGTCAGCTCGTACGTCTCGCCGACGAGGTAGACGACGAGCGGCCGGCCGAGGTCCTTGCTGTCGCGCTCGCGCGGCAGGACGCAGCGGCACTTGAGCGAGACGCCCGGCCGGTTCGCCTTGACCCAGACGCTGACGCTCAGCTCCTCGCTGACGGCGGCCTTGCCCGGCGAGTAGGTGTAGTGGATGAACGTGCCCGGCTCGGCGTCGAACTCGATCCGCTCGGAGTGCTGCCCGCTCTTGGCCGACTCGTTGGTGAGCTGGTGGCCGAGGCGCTTGTAGTTGGCGTCGGCGAGGTCGGGGACCCAGATCGGGTCGCGGCTCTCGAAGCCGTACTGGAGGAACTGCGCGGCCGGGCCGTCCGCCCCGCCCGGGCGCGGCGACGCCGCGACGGCGAGGATCACCAGGGCGGCCAGCAGTCCGCCGCCGCACAGCCATCGGCGTAGGGGCATCGTCGTCTCCTCCCACCAGGGGCGTCGGGTGTACCGTTTCCGGCACGGCGGGGCAAGACGGCTTCGGACGCCGGCTGGCCTGGCGACGGAGATGAGAAACTCGGTAAGCTGTCGGCGGGTAGGGCGAATAACCCTGCGGACGGGCGAACGGCGGTCCTTTTCCCTTGCCGGAGCGTCTGACCTGCGGATAGTGTGAGAGTAGAACCTTCCTGCAAAAACGGGGCCGAACGCGTGTCGGCTCTCCCATTCGTGCGAAAGGCGGAGGCCGAAGTATGCCCATTGCGTTGAGTTGTGACTGCGGCAAGCAGCTGCGCGTGCCGGACGAGCACCAGGGCAAGCGCATCCGGTGTCCCAGCTGCGGCGAGGCCCTCCTCGTCGAGGCGGCCAAGCCGAGCAAGGCCCCAGCGAAGAAGCCCGCCGCCCCGGCCGCGAACGGCACCGCCGGCGGCGGCATGCTCACGTTCGCCTGCTCGTGCGGCAAAAAGATGCAGGCCAAGGCGGAGTACGCCGGCCGGTCGGTCAAGTGCCCCGAGTGCGGCGAGGGCGTCCAGGTGCCGAAGGCCGGCGGCCCGGCCCGCAAGCCGGCCGCGGCGGACGAGGACGACGCCCCGGTCTCGAAGCGCCTCGACGGCCTGCTCGCCAAGAAGAAGGCCGCCGCCGCGGCCGACCGGGGGCGCGACGACGACTACGACGACGAGGACGACCGCCCGGCCCGCGGCCGCCGCGCCGCGGACGACGACGACCCGGACGAGGACGACCGGCCGAAGAAGGGCAAGAAGGGGAAGAAGGGCAAGAAGGGCGGCTCGATGATGCCGTGGCTGCTGATCGGCGGCGGCGTCCTGGCCCTGGTGGTCGTCGGCCTGGTGGTCATGTTCTTCTTCATGGGCGGCGGCGCGACCGGCGACCTGGCCCTCATCCCGGGGAACGCCGGCGGCTTCGTCACCGTGCGGGTCGCCGACGTCCTGGCGTCCGACGCCGCCAAGGAGGCGATGGCCGAGCTGCCGCCGCAGGTGAAGGGAGAGCTCGACCAGATGGAGACGAAGCTCGGCTTCAAGCCGGCCGACATCGAGCGCTTCACGATGGTGCTCGGCTCGCTGGACGCCTTCGCCGGCATGGCGATGGGCGGCGGCATGGGCGGCATGCGCGAGCCGGACGTGTACGTCATCGTCTCGACCAGCAAGCCGATCGACCAGAAGAAGGTGCTCGAGAGCGCCAACATGGCGAACTCGCCCGGGGCCGACCACAACGGCAAGAAGATCTACGCCCAGGGGAGCAACGCGTTCTACTTCCACGGCGACAAGACCCTCGTCGCCGGCCCGCCGAACGGCGTCCGCAAGGCGATCGACCAGGCGGTCAAGCCGAAGACGGACGGCCCGCTGGCGAAGGTGACGTCGCAGGTCGGCCGGCAGCACGTCGTCGCCGGGTTCGGCATGCCGCCGCAGGCCGCCGCGATGCGGGGGAACGTCCCGCCGGAGTACGGCGACCTGATGGACATCCAGCAGTTCATGGTCACCGCGAACGTCAACGGCAAGACGCTCGAGGTCGAGCTGACAGGCATGTTGCCGGATTCGGGCAAGGCCGGCAAGGCGAAGGAGGCCCTCGACGGCGTCAAGGCGATGGCCGGCCTGATGCTCAACGGGCCGAACGTGCCGGCCCCGGCACGCGACGCGCTGAACAACCTGACCGTGTCGCAGAGCGGCAGCAACGTCGTCCTGGCGACGAAGGGCGCGATCGACATGGCGACGTTGCGGGGGGCGCTGGCCAACGCCGGCGGCATCGGCGGGGGCGGCCCCGGACCCGGCCCGGGCGGCAACGTCGGCGACGCGGCCGACCGGATGAAGGACTCGAACAACCTCAAGCAGATCGCCCTGGCGTTCCACAACCTGAACGACACGACCGGCAAGATGAACTGGGCGATCTTCAACCCGCAGCAGCCGCAGAGTCGCACGCCGCTGCACAGCTGGCGGGTCGCCATCCTGCCGTTCGTCGGCGAGGACAACCTCTACAAGCAGATCAAGACGAACGAGCCGTGGAACAGCCCGCACAACAGCCAGTTCCACAACCGGATGCCGAAGCTGTTCGAGGTGCCGGGCCGGCCGGCCGGCCCGGGTCAGACGTACTACCAGACGTTCGTCGGCCAGGGGGCGATGTTCGACCGAAACAGCACGCAGGGCCGGACGATCGCCGGCATCACCGACGGCACGTCGAACACGCTGCTCGTCGTCGAGGGGGCCCAGGCGGTCAGCTGGATGGAGCCGAAGGACATCACCTTCACCGGGGCGAACTTCCAGCCGCAGGGCCGGGTCGGCGGCCGGTTCCCCAACGGCTTCAACGCCGCGTTCGCCGACGGGTCGGTGCGCTTCTTGCCGCGGACGATCAACCCGCGCGACTTCTCCGGGATGATCACCGCCGCCGGCGGCGAGATCGTCCAGATCCCGTGACACGCTTCCACTACCAGCCCGGCGCGGCTACCGCGCCGGGCTTCTTCTTGCGCAATCCGTTTCCCTTCCGCCCCGCCGCCGGGTAGACTGACTTCCGTGCGGCTCGACCCGCGACATCCCACCCAGGCAGGGGCGGACATGCTCACCATCTTCGGCCGGCCGCACCGCAAGGGCGGCTTCTGCGACGGCGTTTCGCGCCGCGACTTCCTCACCATCGGCGGCACCCTCGTCGGCGGCGCGCTCGGCCTGCCGACCGTCCTCGCCGCCCAGGCCCAGTCCGGCGCGTCGCGACACAAGGCCGTCATCAACGTCTTCCTGCCCGGCGGGCCGCCGCACCAGGACATGTGGGACCTCAAGCCCGACGCCCCCGAAGGCATCCGCGGCGAGTTCAAGCCGATCCAGACCAACGTCGCCGGCATCGACATCTGCGAGCACTTCCCGCACGTCGCGAAGATGGCGGACAAGTTCGTCTTCATCCGCTCGATCGTCGGCTCGGCCGGCGACCACGCCTCGTACCAGTGCATGACCGGCAAGAAGCGGACGCCGCAGACGATGGGCTACTGGCCGGCCCTGGGCGCGTACGTCTCGAAGCTGCAAGGCCCGGCCGACAAGTCGGTGCCGGCCCACGTCAGCCTGATGTACCGCACCGGCGAGCAGAACTGGGGCTACCCCGGCGACGGCGGCTACCTCGGCCTGTCGCACGCCCCGTTCCGCGTCACGCCCGGCCTCGCGCCGCGCGGCCAGGGCAACGGCCCGGCCGACAACATGGTCCTGAAGAACCTCACCCTCGACCAGCTCAACGACCGCCTCGCCCTGACCGGGGCGTTCGATGGCCTCAACCGCGCGGTGGACAACACCGGCGTCGTCGACGGAATGGGCACGTTCCAGCAGCAGGCCCTCGGCATCCTGACCTCGTCGAAGCTGGTCGATGCCCTCGACCTGGGGAAGGAAGACCCGAAGGTTCTGGAGCGCTACGGCGAGGACAACACCGCCTACGTCCGCGACGGGGCCCCGCGCATGGTGCGGACGTTCTGCGTCGCGCGGCGGCTCGTCGAGGCCGGGGCCCGCGTCGTGACGATGAACTTCAGCCGGTGGGACTGGCACGGCCAGGACGGTAAGAACTTCGTCGAGGGCCGCAAGGACATGCCGCTGCTCGACAGGGCGGTCGCGGCCCTCGTCGGCGACCTGCACGAGCGCGGCCTGGACAAGGACGTCGCCGTCGTCGTCTGGGGCGAGTTCGGCCGGACGCCGCGCATCAACAAGGACGCCGGCCGCGACCACTGGCCGCAGGTGTCGTGCGCCCTGCTCGCCGGCGGCGGGATGCGCACCGGCCAGGTCATCGGCGCGACGAACCGCCTCGGCGAGCACGCCGTCGCCCGGCCGACGACGCACCAGGAGGTGTTCGCGACGCTGTACTCTTGCCTGGGCATCAACCTGAGCGAGGCGAAAGTAATCGACCCGTCCGGCCGGCCGCAGTTCCTCGTCGAGGACGGCGTCGAGCCGATGCGCGAACTCATTTAGCCCCCGGCAAGCCGTGGGTCCTGGTTGCGAAGACCGCCGGCTTGCCGGGGGCTATGTGGTCCGAGGGGTCCGCCGTGGTCTGCCGAACACTCCTCGCCCTGTCCGTCCTCGCCCTGCCTGCCGTCGCCGCGGCCGAGCCGCGGGTCGCCTTCACGGTCGAGGACGGCTGGCTCCGCTTCGCCGTCCGCCAAGACGACAAGCCGGTCGCCGACGCGGCGGTGAGCGTCTTCACCGAGCAGGGTGCCCCCTGGGCGAAGGGCGAGACCGGCGACAACGGCAAAGGCGGCTTCCCGCTGCCGCGCGGCGACGAGGTCCTGGTCGAACTCAAGCTCGGCGAGAAGACGGCCGACCTGATCACGCTCCGCCGCACCGGCGACGGCGTCGAGCCGGCGGAGGTGCTCGTCACGTTCGGCCTGCGGCCGTGCTGCCGGGTGCCGTCGCGCGGCGGCGTGTACCAGCCGGGGCCGGACGTCTCCCCGGCGTCGTCGGGCCGCTGGCTCGCCTGGACAGTGATGAGCGGCTGTCTGCTCGTCGGCGGTTCGCTGGTCGTGCTGGCCCTGCGCGGCCGGGGGCAATGAGATGACGCGCGGCCTGTTCGCCGTGCTCGGCGTCGGCCTGCTGGCCGTCGCCGGCGTGGTGGGGTATCACTTCCTGGGATCGGAGCCACCGCCGGGGCGCGACATCGCCCAGGAGGCGCGCGACGACCTGGAGCGGCGGAATTTTACGCCACTGTCGGCCCCGCTCGCGGAGTTGCTCGCCGACCCGGCCTACGCCGCGGTGCCGACGCAGGCCGACCCGCTGCTCGGCAATCCAGCCCCGGATTTCACCCTGACCGACGTCGATGGCAAGGCGTGGTCACTGGCCGACGCCGTCAAGCAGGGGCCGGTCGTCCTGGTCTTCTACTACGGCTACCACTGCAACCACTGCGTCAGCCAGCTGTTCGCCCTGGACAAGGACCTGGCGAAGTTCCGCGAGCTGGGGACGACCGTCGTCGCGGTGAGTGCCGACCCGCCGGAGACGACGCGCGAGCGCTACAAGCGGTACGGGGCGTTCGGCTTCCCGGTGCTGACCGACCCCGGCTACAAGGTCGCCGAGAAGTACCATGCGTTCACCCCGGGCAAGAGTGACGGCGAGGACGGCAACCAGCTGCACGGCACGTTCGTGATCGACCGGCGCGGCCACGTCGTCTGGGCGAACCGCGGCGACCAGCCGTTCACGGAGAACCGGACCCTGCTGCGCGAGATCCACCGCCGCGAACCGCGACCGTGAGGCGCGACCATGTCGAAGTGGCCCCCTGCCCTGCTGCTGCTCGTCGGCCTGGCCGTCGTCTGGACGCGCGCCGCCCCGGAGCCGGAGGAGACGTGGTGGTCGTTCCGCCCGCTGGCCGATGTCGCGGTGCCGGCCGCCGACGGCCGGAACCCGATCGACGCGTTCGTCCGGGCAAAGCTGCGTGACACTGGCCTGTCACCCAACCCGGAGGCCGACCGGCGGGCGCTCCTGCGCCGCGTCACGTTCGACCTGACCGGCCTGCCGCCGACGCCGGACGACCTCGCCGCGTTCGAGGCCGACGCGCGGCCCGATGCGTACGAGCGCCTCGTCGAGCGTCTGCTCGCCTCGCCGGCCTACGGCGAGCGCTGGGCGCGGCACTGGCTCGACGCGGTCCACTTCGCCGAGACGCACGGCCATGACCAGGACCGCGTCCGGCCCAGCGCCTGGCGCTACCGCGACTACCTCGTCGCGGCGTTCAACGCCGACACGCCCTACGCCCGGTTCGTCGAGGAGCAGGTCGCCGCCGACGTGCTCTTCCCCGACGAGCCGGGCAAGGTGCCGGCGCTCGGCTTCCTCGCCGCCGGGCCGTGGGACGAGAGCTCGCTGCGCGACATCCGCGAGGACAGCATCGACCGCCAGATCGGCCACTACCTCGACCGCGATGACATCGTCCTGACAGTGATGACGACGTTCCAGGGCCTGTCGGTCCACTGCGCCCGGTGTCACGACCACAAGCTCGACCCGATCGACACGCAGGACTACTACGCCCTGCAGGCCGTCTTCGCCGGGGTCGGCCGGGGCGAGGTCGGCTTCGACGCCGACCCAAAGGTGAAGGCCCGCCGGGCGGAGCTGCGGTCGCTGCTGGCGGCGCTCGACCGGGACGACCCGGCCCTGCACGACCGGCTGCGGTCGAAGGAGACGCGCGCGGCGGTCGTCGCGTGGGAGGCGACGCTCGGCCCGGCGGCGAACGCCTGGCTGCCGCTGGAGATGACCGCGACCTCGGAGCAGGGGGCGACGCTGACGCGCCTCGACGACGGCTCGATCCGCTCGGAGGCGAAGCGGCCGGAGCGCGACAGCTACCGCGTGACGGCCCGGGTGCGACGGTCGGCCGTCACCGGCGTCCGGCTGGAGGTGCTGACCGACCCGGCCCTGCCGCGGCAGGGCCCCGGCCGGCAGGACAATGGCAACCTGCACCTGTCCGAGTTCCGCCTGCACGCCGTGCCGCCCGACGGCGAGGCCCGGCCGGTGAAATTCCGCAAGGCCCAGGCCGACTTCGACCAGGCCGGCTGGACGATCGCCCACGCGATCGACGGCGACGACAAGACGGCATGGGGCATCTACCCGCAGGTCGGCAAGCCGCACGACGCGGTCTTCGAGCTGGCCGAGCCGCTGCCGGCCGGCGACTGGGAGCTGCGCTTCACCCTCGACCAGCTGCACGGCGGCGGCCACCTGATCGGCCGATTCCGGCTCAGTGTCACGTCGCTGTCCTCGCCCGCGTCGGCGACGAAGCTACCCGCCGCCGTCGCGGGGCTGCTCGCCGTCCCGGCGGCGGAGCGCTCCGACGACCAGTGGCTCGCCCTGGCCCGGCACCACCTGCGCGACAAGGCGACGCGCGACCTGGCGGCCCTGCCGGCGGCCGAGATGGTCTACGCCGCCGGGCCGGACTTCAAGGTCGACGGAAGCCACAAGCCGATCGCGAAGCCGCGGACGGTCCACGTCCTGAAGCGCGGCGACATCCACCGCCCCGGCAAGGAGGCGACGCCCGGCACGGTGGCGTGCCTGCCGGGCCTGCCGTCGCGCTTCGACGTGCCGGCCGACGCCGCGGAGGGCGAACGCCGGGCGGCCCTCGCCCGCTGGCTGACGCGCGACGACAACCCGCTCACCTGGCGGGTCGTCGTCAACCGGGTCTGGCACCACCACTTCGGCCGAGGTATCGTCGATACGCCGGGCGAGTTCGGCAAGCTCGGCGGCAGGCCGTCGCACCCGGAGCTGCTCGACTGGCTCGCCGTCTGGTTCCGCGACCGGGGCGGCTCGCTCAAGGAACTGCACCGGCTGATCGTCACCAGCGCGACCTACCGCCAGAGTTCGTCCGCGACGGCGGAGCAGAAGGCGAAGGACGCCGACAACCGCCTGCTCGGCCGGATGCCACGTCTGCGGCTCGACGCGGAGCAGACGCGCGACGCGGTCCTGGCCGTCGCCGGCCGGCTCGACCGGCGCATGGGCGGCGCGTCGGACCAGCAGTTCGCGATGCGGCCGGGCATCCACGTCACGCCGATCGTCGAGTACGGCAAGTTCGACTGGGCCAAACCGGGCCACCGGCGGAGCGTGTATCGGTTCGTGTTCCGGACGCTGCCCGACCCGCTCGTCGAGTGCCTCGACGGGGCGGACGCCTCGCAGCCGACGCCGGTGCGCAACGTGTCGGTGACGGCCCCGCAGGCGCTAGCGCTGTTCAACAACGAGTTCGTGCTTGCCCACGCCCTGGCGATGGCCGATCGGCTGGAACGCGACGAAGCGACGCTGCCGGCTCGGATCCAACGGGCGTGTGAATTGCTGTGGCAACGAAAACCAACGCCGGAAGAACTGGCCGGCTTCGTTGGTTTCGCGGAGCAGCACGGTCTGCACAACTTCTGTCGCGTGCTGCTCAATTCCAACGAGTTCCTGTTCGTGGATTGAGAAAGTAGCCATCACGCGGAGCGTGATGGCCACCTTGGAGACCCGGTCATGCTGCGTCCCGTCGTACTGCTGCTGTGCCTGGCCGGCACCGCCGTCGGCGGCTGGTCGGTCGAGGTCGTCGCGACCGCCCCCGGCCTCGGCGTTGAAGAAGTAGAAAAGGCCGTCGCCGTGCCGCTGGAGAAGGCGTGCGCCGGCGTGGCCGGCGTCTGGCGGACGACGGCCCACGTCACGCCCGGCCGCGTCCGGCTGGAATTCGACCTCCACGACAAGGCCGACCGCGGCAAGGTCCGCCAACAGATCCAGGAGCGCCTCCAGGCGGTCGAGTTGCCCGCCGGGGCGGAGCCGCCGCGCCTGACGACACTGCCTCCGCTCCGCGAGCCGGCGTTCTACGTCGCCCTCGGCGGCGACGTCCCCCGTGCGGCGCTGGGCCGTCTCGCGGAGCGCCTCGTCGTGCCGGCGCTCCAGGAGATACCCAGCGTCGCCGCCGTGGACCTGATCGGCGCGACCCGGCCGGAGGTGACCGTGTACGTCGATCCGGCCCGGCTGGCGGCCCGCAACCTCGACGTCGTCACCGTGGCCGACGCGGTCGAGCGCGACAGGGGCAAGGCCGGCTTCGCCGGGGCGGAGACCCTCGGACACATCGTCGTCGCCCAGGCGCGCGGCGTGCCGGTCTTCCTGCGCGACGTGGCGACGGTGGAAGACACGCGAGCGACCCGAGGCCGTGCGTGGCGGAAGGGCCGCGACGTGGCCCTGGTCGGCGTCCGCGTCGCAGAGCCGGCCGATGTCGGCCGGGTCCGCGCGGCCCTGCCCCGCGCTCTGGCGCGGTTGCGGGAAACGCTGCCGCCAGGGACGCCGCTCGACCTGGTGATGGACCGCCTCGGCACCGACGCGGCCCTGCGGCCGAGCCGGGTCTTCGAGGCGGCCGTCGCGGCGGACGAACGGCTGCTGGCCCGGCTGGCGAAGGCCGGATTGGTCGTCTCGCCGGCCGACCGGACGCGCACCCGGGTGTACCTCTTCGGCGAGGCGGACCCGGCCGTCGAAAAGGCGCTGGGCGAGTTGGCCTTCGCCGCCCTGGAGCCCGCGTGGCTCGACCGGCCGGCTCCATTCCGGGCCCCGTTCACCTGGCTGGTGCCGGACGCCGACCTCGCCTTCGCCGGCGTGAAGGGCCAGGCCGGGCCGGCCTACCCGCCGCGCGGCGAGGCCGTCGCGCGCGTCGTCCCCGACCGGGACAAGCTCGCCCTGGCCGGCATCCCGCTCGTCCGCCTGGCCCGCGGCCTGGCCCTGGCGACCGACGGCGACCGCATCTCCACCCGGGTCGGCGGCGAGGCGTGCGACGTCGTCGTCCGTCTGCCGCACGACCCGAACCCCGGCCCGCCGAGCGTCGCACTCCAGGGGGCGGCCGGCAAGCTGTACGAGTTGAAGACCCTCGCCCGGATCGAACAGACCGACGAGCCGGCGGCCCTGCTGCGGGTCGATGGCCGGCGCGTCTGGGCGGTGCCGTTGAACGGCGAGCGGGACGCCCTCCTGCGCGACCTTCGCGGCGTCGTCGCGGCGGCGAAGCGGCCGCCGGCGTTCCCGACGCGGCTCTGGCCGGCCGACGGCCGCACGCCGCTCGCCGTCGAACCGTAGCGACACGGACCGGCCGGCCGCGGTACAATGGCTGGACCGTCGCCCCGCGCCGGGGTCAGGAGGTCCGTCATGGCGAAGGAATCGACCGCGCGCGTACTGTTCCGCCAGGCCGGCATCGTCGTCGCCGGCTACGTCGCCCTGATGGCGGCGGTCGTGCTCGGCACGGCCGTCGTCACCGGCGACTGGCACCTCGGCGGCCACCTCGCCCGGGTCGTCCGCTACCAGCTCGCCTCCGTCGGGGCGATCGAACCCGAGAAGGCCGCGCCGCGCGAGCCGGCCCTGCCCGGTCCGCTGCCGCCGTTGCCGCCGCCCGGCGGGCCGCCGCGCGGCTGGTTCACCGACCCGCCGCCGCCGTTGCCGGCGGTGCCGTTCCTTCGATCTGGCAGTCGGTGGGTCGGCACCCTCCAGCGCCCCGGCGACACCGCCGACGCGACGCTGAAGATCACCCGCCGCGACGGGGACGCCTTCGCCGGCGAGGTCGAGTTCACCTGGCAGCGCGAGAGACGCGCCGCCGTCGTCGCGTTCGACAACGGCCGGGTCGCCGGCGACCGGATCAGCTTCGAGACGGCCCGCGCCGTCCTGGGCACGGCGTTCGTCGGCACGCGCTACGACGGCCGGGCGACCTCGCCGGAGGAGCTGACCGGGACGTGGTCCCACCGCACCGGCGACGGCACGTTCCGCTTCCGCCACGCCCCCTGACCCCGGAGCCGCCATGCAGCGACCCGACCCGTCCGAGTACGCCCCGTTCTACGCGAACTACATCGCCCTGGTGACCGAGACGGACATCGTGGCGACGCTGGCGGCCCAGCTCGACCGCTTCCTGACGCTGTTCCGACCGGTGCCCGAGGCGGTCGGCAACGTCCGCCATGCGCCGTACACCTGGAGCATCAAGGAGGTGGTCGGCCACCTGGCCGACGCGGAGCGCGTCTTCGGCTACCGGGCGATGCGCATCGCGCGCGGCGACGCGACGCCGCTGCCCGGCTACGACGAGAACGCCTTCACCGCCGCCGGCGAGTTCGACCGGATGCCGCTGGCGGACCTGGTCGAGGAGTTCGAGACGCTCCGGCTCGGCAACCTGTGCCTGTTCCGCCACCTGCCGGACGCGGCGTGGACGCGCCTCGGCACGGCGAACGGCTCGCCGATCAGCGTCCGGGCCCTGGCGTGGATCCTCGTCGGCCACGTGCGGCACCACGCCGCGATCCTGCGCAAGCGGCTGGAGGGAGCGGCGGGGTGAGGCGGGCCGTTGCCTTCGCCAACGACGACCGGGTATGATCGCGGACGGTGGCCGGAACTCTGGGGCGGAACCGATGACCGAGCGCGTGACGGTCGAACTTCCCGAGGACCTCATCCGACAGGTGCGGACGGTCGCCGACCGGACCCGGCGGACGTTCGACGACGTCCTGGCGGAGTGGGTACGCCGCGGCGGCGGCGAGCCGGTCCTCGACCTGCTGAGCGATGCAGAACTGCTCGCGGTCGCCAACGGCGACGCGGACGAAGCGACGCAGGACGCCCTGGACGACCTGCTGGACCGGAACCGGGAAGGCGACCTGGACGCGGCCGGTCGCGAACGGCTCGAGGCGCTGATGCAGTCGTATCGAGCCGGGCTGGTGCGCAAAGCACAGGCCATGAAGCTCGCCGCCCTGCGTGGCCTGATCCCCCGGCCGGCCTGATACCGAATCGCGGAGATTCGTTGCCTTTCGTAGGACGACCCTCCCGGGTCGTCCTACGAAGCGATTTCACCCGATCCGGTATGACGTGGTGCGCGTCTACGTCCCCGTCGAGCTGGCGCGACTCGATGGACTGACAGGAGACGACCGCCGTGCAACACCAGGGGGACGACTTGGTACGGGCCGTCGCCGCCGAACCGGACGACGACGCGGTCCGGCTCGTCTTCTCCGACTGGCTCGAAGAGCACGCCGAGGACGACGGCGACCGGGCCTTCGCGGCGTTCATCCGGGCGCAGGTCGCCCTCGCCGGCATGGACGAGGCCGACCCGGCGTATCCGGCCGCCCTGGCGGCGGTGCGGCGAGCCGGCGTCTTCACCGGGCCGCGCCGTCGGCCGTGGCTGGACCACGTCCCGGGCGGCAGGGTCAAGTTCCGCCGCGGCTTCGTGGCCGGGGTCGAGATCGACCCGCGGCGGCACGTCGGGCAGGGCGACGAGTGGCAGCGCGTCCCGGCCGAGGAACTGTTTTGGAACGGCACCCCCGACTACGCGACGGCGGACGCTCTGACCCGGCGGGAAGAGTTGGCCCGCGTCCGGACGCTGCGGCTGGAGGGTTGGCCGGTGACGAGCCTGGCCCCGGTGCTGACCGGCTCGCCGTACCTCGCCGGGCTGCGGGCGCTGCGCCTGAGCCTGAAACGGACCGGGGCCGAGGTCGAGGCGGAGGAACGCCGGCTGGAGGCGGGCGAGTACGTCGGCCCGCGTCGGGAGCACCCGGCCCTGGCGGGGCTCGCCCGGAGCCTCGCCCTGCCGGCGCTCGACTCGCTGCACGTCGAGGCGGACTGGTATCCGACCGAGTGGCAGACGCTCGTCACCGCGTGCCGCTCGCCGCTGCGGCGGATCCACCTGGCGACGCGCGCCGAGGACGACGACTGGGGCGAGCGGTTCGACCTCGGCTGGTTCGACGAGACGGACCACGTCCCGGCCTACGGCGTCGCCTGGGTGGACCTCAACACCGTGTCGTGGGGCAGCCACGACCACCTCGCGCCGCTCGGCTCGACCCTCGGCTGGTCGGAGCGGGTCGAGAGCCTGGGGATCAACCCCGGCGTCTTTCAGGACTGGCAGTACATGGGGAGCTGGGGCGACCTCCGACAGGTCTACCTGCCCTATGACGAAGCCGCCTGGCCGCTCGGCTGGATCGCCCACGCCAAGGCGGCGGGACAACTGGTCAGCCTCGCCCTGCCCGGCCTGTATGGAGCGGAGGCCCGCCAGTTCGCCGCCGGGGCCGCCTTGACGAGTCTCCGCCGCCTCAGCGTCCACGGCAGTGACCCGACCTGCCTCGGCGGCGAGTACGTCCGCCGGCTGCACCGCCTCGACTGGGGCCATCGCGACGACGACATCGACGTGTCGGCGGTCGTCGTCACCGACCTGCCGGAACTGCGCTGGCTAACCCTCCGCGGCTGCGACAAGGTCGCCCGGCTCGCCCGGCTGGCGACCGTTCACCGCTGGCCGAACCTCTGCACCCTCTTGTTGCCCGAGATCGTCCCCTCGGGGAACTCGAAGCTGGAGCCGTTCCTCCAGTCGCTCGCCGCCGCGCCGGGGCTGCCGCACCTGAGCCTCGTCGGCGTCGGCCGCTGGTACGACCGCCAGTGGTGGGTCCTCGGCGACGGCCGGGCGACGGCGGTCGATCCCGGCGTCGATCCGATCGCCGACGACGGTTGGGTCGACGACCCGGTCGAGGGGTGGCACTGAGCCGCCGGATCGAAAATTCTCGGAATCCGTTAGGGAGAGTCGGCCGGCCGCTCGGTAATGCTGTCGGAGGGACTCGTTTCGGAACGGACGGCCCACCTCTTCGGAGGAACTGCGATGACCGCGCCCCGCCCTGCGCCGCACTGCCCCGGGTCGGTGACGTGCTGGATCCCCGGCCTGCGACGAGGAGATCAGCAAGCGATCGAGGCCGTCTGGCGGCGCTACTTCGAGCCGCTGGCGCGGCTGGCGGAGGGGCGGCTGCCCGGCGGGCATCGCCGGGCCGGCGACGGCGAGGACGTCGCCGTCGAGGCGTTCCTGCGCTTCTGGGAGGCGGTCCAGGCCGGGCGGTTCCCCGACCTGGCCAGCCGCGAGGACGTCGTCCGTGTCCTCGTCCTCGTCGCGGTCGGCAAGGCGACCGACTTCGTCCGCCACGAAGGGCATCACGCCGTGCAGGGCGAATCGGCCCTGGGCGAGGCCGGCTGCGCCGGCCAGGCGGGCGCGGCGATCCCGGCCGAGTTCCAGGCCCAGGTCGCCGACCTGCTCACCCGGCTGCCCGACGAGGAGCTGCGCGAGATCGCCCGGCTGCGCCTGGCCGGCCACACCAACGCCGAGATCGCGACGGCCCTCGGCCGGAGCGTCGCCCTGGTCGAACTGAAGGTCGCCCGCATCCGCGGCTATTGGAAGGCCGAAGGGGCCCTGCTGCGCCGGCCGAGCGAACGGGAGGAAGCGACGTGAGCCGCCACTCCCTGAGCGACGTCCCGCCCGAGGTGCTGGCCCGGTTCGACCAGCGCTGCGAAGCGTTCGAGGCCGCGTGGCGAAACGGCACCGCACCGCCCCTGGAAGCGGTACTGCGCGACGCGGCCGGCCCGGACTACCGCCCGCTGCTGCGCTTCGCCCTCGAGCTGGAGTGGGGCCTGCGCCGCGAGGCCGGCCTGCCGGTCGTCCTGTCGGACTACCTCGGCCGATTCGGCGACGACGACTTCGTCCGGGCGGTCTTCGCCGAGGGGACGACCGGGCCGGGCGGCCCGTGCGCGGAAGGGCCGCCCCGGGTGCCGCGCTACGAGATCCTGCGCGAGATCGGCCGCGGCGGCATGGGCGTCGTCTACCTCGCCCGCCAGGCCGCCGCCGGCAACCTCGTCGCCCTGAAGCTGACCCGGCCCGGCGACGACCCGGAGGACTTCCGCCGCGAGGCCCGCGCCGCCGGCGTCGTCCACGCCCACGTCGTCCGCGTCTACGAGGTGAACGCGGCGGCCGGCCGGGCGTACTTCACGATGGAGCACTGCGACGGCGGGACGCTCAAGGCCCGGCTCGACCGCGGCCCGCTCGATCCGGCCGAGGCGGCGGGGCTGGTCGCCCGCCTGGCCCGCGGCGTCCAGGCGATCCACGACCGGCGGCTGCTCCACCGCGACCTGAAGCCGGCCAACGTCCTGCTCGTCTCGGCGGCGGCGGCCCTGCCCCACGAAGGGCCCGGCCCGGCCTGCCCGATCGACGGGCTGTGGTTCGAGCCGAAGGTCGCCGACTTCGGCCTGGCGCTCGACCTCGACGTGGCCGGGACGGCCCGGGCCGACCGCGCCGCCGGGACGCCGCCGTACATGGCCCCGGAGCAGGCCCGCGGCGACGAGCGCCTGTCGCCGGCCGTGGACGTCTACGGCCTCGGGGCGATCCTCTACGAATGCCTGACCGGTCGGCCGCCCTTCCAGGGGGCGCGCGTCGAGGAGACGCTCCGCCAGATCCTCACCGCCGAGCTGGTCGAGCCGCGCCGCCTCAACCCGGCGGTCGATCCCGGGCTGGACTTCATCTGTCGGAAGTGCCTGGACCGCCACCCCGCCCGGCGCTACCGCTCGGCGGGCGAGCTGGCCGACGACCTTGGCCGCTGGCGCGACGGCGAGGGGCCGCTCCTGCCCGGCTGTTGGGAGGGGCTGCTCCAGCAGTTCCAGGCCCCGTGCCGCGTCGAGCGGCCGGCCGAGTGGGCGCGCGTCTGCTTCGCCCTGGCCGGCTGGCGGACGGCCTGCCACCTGGCGATGGCCCTCCTCCTGGCATGGCAAGTCGCCCCGGCGGCGTACTGGGCCTGGTTCGTCGTCCTGCACGCCGGCGGCTGGCTCCTGGTCGGCCTCCTCCGCGCCGGGCGTCGCTACGACCGGATCGAGCGCGGCGTCCTGCTCAACTGGGCGGCGACCACGGCGGCGGACGCCCTGCTCCTGGGCCTGTTCTGTCCGCCGTGGGGGCCGGCCCGCCCGGACGAGGTCGTCCGCGTCTACCCGGCCTGGCTGACGCTACACGGGCTGTGGTACGTCACCGAGGCGCGGCGGTTCTGGGGCCGGTGCTACGTCGTCGGCTTCGGCTTCCTGGCCCTCGTACCGATCCTGGCCATCCTCGGCCCGCTCACCCCGGTCGCCTACGCCGCCGTCAACGCGGCGATGCTGACCTGGCTCGGGCTCGGCCTGTACGACATCGCCTCCCGCCGGCCCGCACCGGCGACGTAGGCGGTCCTTCACCCTGTTTCCCATTCCCTGACAAGGCCCGTTCCATGGAATGGGCCGGAGGTGCCCCATGCTCCGACTTTCCGATGCGGACTACTCCCAGCGCCTGGCCGCCCTGCAAGCCGCCGTCGCCGCCGCCGGCCTCGATCGGTTCGTCGTCTCGTCGTTCGACAGCATCTATTACCTGACCGGGGCCGGCTTCGAGCCGCTGGAACGGCCGTTCTTCCTCGTCGCCGCCCCGGCCGGTCAGCCGGTCCTCCTCGTGCCGAAGCTCGACGCCGAGCACATGGCGAAGGCCCGCGGCGTCGGCGAGGTGCGCTCGTACCGGGAATACCCCGCCCCCGCCGGCCACGGCTGGCCAGACCGGCTAAGCGAACTGCTCGCGGGGGCGGGTAGTGTCGGCGTCGAGCCGACCCTCCGCCTGGAAATCGCCGACCACCTCCGGGACCGCGCCGCCCGGTGCGTGCCGCTCGTCGAGACGTTGCGTCGGGTCAAGTCGCCGACCGAAGTTGCCCTGATCCGCCGCGCGGCCGGCTATGCCGACCTCGCCGTCCGGGAACTCCTGAGCGCGTCGCCGGCCGGGGCGACCGTCCTGGGCGGGTTCGCCCGGACCGGCGTCGTCGCGAAGCGGATCATGGATGAGGTGAGCGACTGGGATCCGCTCACCACGAAGGTGCTGATGGCGACGTGGGCCGCCCCGCGCAGCGCCCAGCCGCATTCCATCCCCGACCTCAAGGCCGACCGGCTCGGCGACGGGCCGCACGTCGCCCTGGCGCTGCTGCGCGTCAACGGCTACGCCGCGGAATGCGAGCGGACGTTCTTCACCGCGTCGCCGACACCGGAGATGCGCCGCGCCTTCGCCGCGATGCGCGAGGCCCGCCGTCGGGCGTTCGAGATGATCCGCCCCGGTGTGGCGTGCGGCGACCTCGACGCGGCGGTCGGCGAGTTCCTCCGCGCCGAGGGGTACGCCGGCGACGATTGCCGCCTGCACCGGACGGGACACGGCATCGGCCTGGGCAACCACGAGGCCCCCTGGCTCGCGGAGGGGAGCGGCGACGTCCTGGCCGAGGGGATGGTCGTCAGCGTCGAGCCGGGCGTCTACCTGCCGGGCGAGGGCGGCTACCGCCATTCGGATACCGTCCTGGTGACGCGCGACGGGTGCGAGGTGCTCACCCGGCTGCCGGACGACCTCGACGCGCTGACGCTCGGCGGGTGACCGCCGGCTCGCATGGCCCCGGCCCGGCCGCCCTGGCATAATACCCGCATGGACGCACCGACCCTCCAGCTGCGCCACGAAGGCGGCACCGTCGTCGTCACCGGGGCCGACGACCGCTTCCTGGCGGACCTGCCGCACGTCCGGCCCGATCCACGCACCGGCGTCCACCGCGCCGAGGGCCGCCACTACCGCGCCCTCGTCGAGTTCCTCCGCCAGGAGAAGATCGCCCACGTCGATCACGCCCGGGCCTGGGAGCCGACGCCGTGGGCGCTCCGCGCCAGCCGCGACCCGTTCCCGCACCAGCGCGAGGCCCTCGACACCTGGTGGAAGACCGGCGGCCGCGGCGTCGTCGTCCTGCCGACCGGCACCGGCAAGACGTTCCTCGCCGTCCTCGCCATCCAGAAGCTCGGCCGGCCCGCCCTCGTCGTCACGCCGACGATCGACCTCCTCCGCCAGTGGTACGGCGAACTCCACCTCCACTTCGGCGTCCCGGTCGGCCTCATGGGCGGCGGCGATCACGACATCCAGCCGCTCACCGTCACGACCTACGACTCGGCCCACATCCACCTCGAACGCTGGAGCGACCGCTTCACGCTCCTCGTCCTCGACGAGTGCCACCACCTGCCGGGGCCGACGTACCAGCTCATCGCCGTCGGTGCCCTCGCCCCGTACCGCCTCGGCCTGACGGCGACCCCGGAGCGCAACGACGGCGGCGAGGTCGTCTACCCGGGCCTGATCGGGCCGACCGTCTACCGGCGCGAGATCCACGAGCTGGCCGGCGACTACCTCGCCGACTACCACGTCGAGCGCATCTACGTCGAGCTGTCGGCCGACGAGCAGGAGCGCTACCGCAAGGCGCGCGAGGAGTACCGCGCCTTCCTCGACGTGCGTGGCATCAGCATGGGCGGCACGCACGGCTGGCAGCGCTTCATCCAGGAGACGAGCCGCAGCCGGGAGGGCCGGCTCGCGTTCCAGGCGTACCGCGAGCAGCGCCGCCTCGCCCTCGCCGCCCCGGCGAAGCTGGAGGTGCTCGCCGACCTGCTGTTGCAGCATCGGGCCGACCGCAGCCTCGTCTTCACGCACGACAACGCCACGGTCTACGAGATCTCCCGCCGCTTCCTCGTCCCGGCGATCACGCACCAGACCAAGGCGAAGGAACGCCGGGCGATCCTCGACGGCTTCGCCAGCGGCGAGTATCCGGTCGTCGTGACGAGCCGGGTGCTCAACGAGGGCGTCGATGTGCCGTCGGCCAACGTCGGCGTCATCCTGTCCGGGTCGGGCACCGTCCGCGAGCACGTTCAGCGGCTGGGCCGGCTCCTGCGCAAGCATGGCGACAAGCGGGCAACACTCTACGAGGTCGTGTCGCGCGGCACCGGCGAGGAGTTCACCAGCGAGCGGCGGAGGCAGCACGATGCTTACCGGTAAGCTCGTCCGGGTGAAGATGGGCCGGAACAAGGTCACGCCGCTCTACATCGACACGCACTCCGCCGACTGGGTCGAGGTGGCCGAGCGGCTGCTGGAGGTCTACCGCGGCCGCGAGGGCGTCACGCACGGCGAACTGGACGCCGACCTAAAGGACCTCTTCGGCGACGACCCGTCGCAGCTGATCCACCAGGGGCTGGCGAAGCTGGTCGAGGACCGCTGCGAGTTCGAGGTCGCCGCCGACGTGCCGCCGGAGCAGCTGCGGGCGGCCGTTTTCAAGAAGGCGGCCGCGGTGCGCCGCGACCTGGAACAGCCGTGGGACCGGGCCGCCATCGTCGCGGCGGCGGCGGCAGACCTCGGCCTCGACGCCGAGCGCGTCGAGGCGACGCTGTTCGCCGACCTGTACTCCGAGCAGCGCCTCGTCAAGTTCGACGACATCTCGCCGGAGCGGCTGCTGGAGCGCTACAACGTCGGCCTGGCCCAGGCGGTGCTCTTGCGCTCGACGCGCGTGACGGTGACGATCCGCCGCGAGCCGCCGGCGCGGTATCGGCAGCTGCTGCGCGCGGTCAAGTTCCACCGCCTGATCTGCGAGGTGGAGAAGGTCGGCCCGGAGAGCTACCGCCTCCACCTCGACGGGCCGCTGAGCCTGTTCTCGTCGACGAACAAGTACGGCGTCCAGCTGGCGTTCTTCCTGCCGACGGTGCTCCTGTGCCGCGACTATGAGGTGCAGGCCGAGCTGCTCTGGGGCCCGAAGCGGACGCCGAAGACGTTCACGCTGACGCCGGCCGACCGGCTCGTGTCGCACCTGGCCGACCGCGGGACGTACACGCCGCCGGAGCTGGCGATGTTCGTCGAGCTGTTCCGCAAGCGGATCGAGGACTGGCAACTCGTCGAGGAGACGGAGGTCTTCCCGCTCGGCGGCGGCTTCTGGGTGCCGGACTTCCAGCTGATCCACGGCGACACCGGCGAGGTGATCCGGCTGGAGGTGCTGGGTTTCTGGCGGAAGGCGAGCGCCGAGAAGCACCTAGCGTTCCTGCGGCAACACGTCAAGGAGCGGTTCCTGCTCGCGGTGTCGGACGGCCTGCACATCGAGGACGGCGAGCTGGAGGGCCTGCCGGCGGGGATCGTGCGGTTCAAGAACCTGCCGCTGCCGGACGAGATCGCCCGGCTCGCGGCGGAGATGATCGCGGGGTGAGGGGGGTCTGGCGGGTTGATCGGAGGTCTTCGCCTTGAACGACGAGGGCGACGCCGAGGACGAGCGACTGGGCGAGCGAGCTGGTGTCGATCACAGCCTCTCCTTCCTGGAGGATCGGACGCCGGGCCGACGGCCCGACTCGCCGACGATTCTACTCCGGCCGATACGTCGGCCGCAAGCGCACCGCCGCTCGCCCACCGGGCCGGCTAACCCGAGATATCGCCGACCCCGTGACAGAAGTGGTCCTCGTGGATATTGCGCGTGGGCTACCTGATCCCCTGCGGTTGGCTTTTTCTGAATGTCCCTTGAAACCGCCCCATCCCTCCGTTAAGGAGAAACTCGACGCTGTGTGCGAGCGCATTCGACGGTGGAACGGCTTGCCGGTTACGCAGACGTGACCGACCGTCCAACGATTTGACGATCAAAGCAGACTCGCGACGGTTTGACCGTCGCAGGGGCAAGCCGTCAAGACGACGCTTGCGGGGGGTGGCTATTGCCCTCCTGGCGGGCGAGGCCGGAGGAGGGTTCGGGGTCTTTGCCCGCCGCGGGGCGTCGCTGCGGGCCTTGTTCGGCTCGGCTACGTTCGCCCCCGGGCCGCGCGGGGCACGGCCCTCAGCATCGCGCCGCCAGCCGCCAGCGCCGCCAGGACGAGCACCGGCCCGAACACGAACCAGCCGAGCGGGAAGCGGTATTCGAACGGCGTCTCGTCCGGGAACGGGATGTGGTAGTTCTTGGCGACCTTCTGGATGTCTCCGCCCTCGCTCAGCTTCAACGTGGCGTCGTGCGGCGTCAGGAGTCGGTATTCGCCTCCCCAGGTCCAGAGGTCGGCCCCGAGCACCCTCCACGAGTGGTACTCGAAGCCAAGCTTCGCGGGCCGCCCATTCCAGTCGATGAGGTTCGGTAGACCCGCCCCGTCGTCCAGGGATGGGAGGTCGCCCTTGGCCCGCTGGCTGACGATACGGACCGTCTGGGCCTCGGCCGCGAAGGCATACGCGAGGAGGCCGCCGCAGAGGAGTGCGGCCAACGCGACCCCCGCCTTACTCAACCCCGTCCGCCGCATCGATCCGCCTCGCCCGATCGGTCCCGCGGCCGGACGGGTCGAAGACCCCCAGCCGGCTTGACATGGCAGCGCCGCACCGGCGGCATTACACCGCTCCACCCGCCGACCCGTCAACGATTTTCCACCCGCCACGGCGTCAATCCCGGACAATCCGCGACTGCCCGCCAACCGACCTTCCAACATCGCATGCGGTCGATCCTTGACAGCGACATCGCTGGGCGTTGAAATCGGAGCGGCCGGCCCTGCACACCCCCGCGGAGATCGCACCGTGCCCACCCGCCTGTTGCTACTCGTGGCGCTGGTCGCGCTTCCCTGGCCCGAACGGGTACACGCCCAGGAGTTCGACCACATCATTGCGGCGAACAAGCGGCTTGCGGAGAGCATCCGGCAGGCGGAAGAAGCGCGCAAGAGCCGGGAGGAGACGGAGTTCTGGATCAAGCTCGCGGCGGGCCTCCTGCCCGGGGTGGTGGCCGGCCTGATCTGGTTCTGGAAGGCCCACCCGATGGCGCGTAGCCAGGAACCGCGCTCGGCCTATCCGACCCCGTCCGCGAAGCGGCTCACCAAAGCAGAGCGCGCCGAGAAACGCAAGGCGAAGCGAGCGGGGCGCAAGTAAGACGAGCCCGGTTCAGCGACGCCCTCGCCGCGCGGGTGGTGCTGGAGCGGGTCAGGAAGCGGCTCCAGAGGGACGGCCGCGGCTACGGGGTCTAGCGCGGCCACCCTGCAAAGAGCCCCCGGGCGTCCTCTGCGGCTTCGCCTCGGCGGCCGCGTTGCCCGCGGAATGGGCGAAGGGGGCGTGGCGTGGCCGGCCAGTGTGGGACGCGGCGGGGCTGATGGCTCGGCGAGCCGCGCGGACTGGGGGGCCGTCAACCCCGCCGGTCTGGCTCGGCAGTTTCTCCTGGCGGGCGTGTGGCCAGCCGGGACGTCGGCAAGGAGCCGACCCGTCGCCCGATCAGCCACCAGAGCGGCACGGCGGCGACCGCCAACACGACCCAGAGGCCGACGAGGAGCCTGCCGCGAGGGGTGCGATATTCGGACGGCACCTCCTCGGCGAAATCGTACCTCCCCTTCGCCTCGTCGAGCGTCCCCAGTCGTTCCGCCTCCCCGTCGGCCACGAGCCAGTGTTCCCCGTCCCAGGTCCACACGTCGACCCCGAACACCTTCCAGGAGCGGTACCTGAACTCGACGTTGCGGCCCGCGTAGGGCCGTTGGTCGCCCTGCCTCAGTCTTCCATGCGGGAGCGTCTCGTCGTGCCGGTTGAGGGCCTTCGGAATCCCGACGACCTTGGTCGTCTCGTCCTGGGAGGAAAACGCGTACGCGAGGACGCAGACACCAAGTACGGCCACGGCCCAAAGCGCAAGGAATCGCTTCATTCGGAGACCTCTCCGCCGCCTTCGCCTCGCCGTTTCATTCCTTCGGGCGGACGTCCCAAAAGTCGATGCGGCCGCCCGCTCTCCCGGTGGCCAGGACGCCCCCGTCCCGACTGAACGCGAACGCTGGGGGAATCGAGTCACCGAGCCTGCTAAACCCTCCCCGGATCGATTGCCGGACCTTTCCTCTGGAAAGGTCGTACAATTCGATGTGGGCACCGACGATCTCAACCCCGTTGTCGGTCTTCTCCTCGTGCCCGTCGCACCAACAAGCGATCGTCTTGCCGTCGGGGCTGAACGCCAGGGCGATGACCTCGCCCTTGACCGGTAGCGCCTTCTCCGATGCGCCGGTCTTGCCGTTCCAGAGGCGGAGCGTGCTCCCGCCGGCCGCCAAGGTCCTGCCGTCGGGGCTGAACGCCAGTCGGCCGGCCTGTTGCGATTCCTCGCAGGTGGTGACGACCTTGCCGGTTTTCACGTCGAGAAGTTCGACCCGTTTCCCGGTGACCGCCACCACGGCACCGTCCGGCCTGAACGCGAACCCCTTGCCCCCGTGCTGCAATTCGTACCGAGACTCGTACCAGGAGGATTCGAGGGTCGCGTCCTTCGCCAGGCCGCGGAACGCCGCCTCCCACACTGCGAGTCCGCCGCGCGTGTTCAGCGCCGCGAGGGCCTTCCCGTCCGGGGCGAAGGCGAGGGCGACGCCCCCCGTGTGCATGCCGAGGAGGTAGCCCCGGGCGTGGGATTCGACCCGGTCGTCGCCCGCGGGGGAATCCAGGTCGATGAGGTAGGCGGGCTCGATGTCCGCCACCACGCCCAACGTCCTCCCGTCGGGGTGCAAGGCGACCGCGCGACTCCCGGCCGGGCGGAAGTGTTTGACGCAAGCCGAATCGCCTTGCTTTCGCAGGTCCCAGACCTTGATGCCGCCCGAGTCGCTCGCGGAGATGAGCGTGTCCCCGTCGGGTGGGAAAATCAGGGTGTGGAGGTCCTCAGAAACGCCCGGCTCGGCGGCGTGCGACACCGGGTCCCGAGGGAACCAGGTCGGGGCTTCATTGGCCCGGTCCGGTCCTGGCAGCGGGGCTTTCGCGCCGCCGGAACACCCGCCTCCGAGCCCGAGCAGGGTTGTGGCCCCGATCCCCAAGAGGGCGGCGCGGAGGGTCGTCCGGGTCGGTGTCTTCATCGGTGCGGTCCTCCGAAGCCTCGCCATTTGAAGGGGTCGCCGATGCCCCTGTCGCTCCGCGCCACTTGCGCTACTCCGCCGCCGGTTCGGTGTCGTTCGCCCGCGGGGCCGCCGGTGCGCGACGTTCGGCTTCCTCGCGAGCCAGTTCGTCCCTCACCCGCTGCCACGCGGCCCAGCAGTCATCGGGGCCGAGGTCCGGGCTGAGGTGCCGTGTGCCGTACGCCTCCGCGCAATCGACCGGGACGGTCCGGCAAACGGCACCCTGCTGAATGCGCCGGACCTCGTCCTCGGTAAGCGGGGAGCCCTTCCTGTCTTCGGCCGCGCGCAGCAGCGCCTCGAGGGCGGGCACGTACAGTTTCGTGACCGGCCACAGGGACTCAATCCACTTCGCAAGTCCCAACGCGGCGGTACTCGCCAGGAAGCCGATGCCCATCCACGCCCACGCCCACCGCCGCTCCGTCCACCCGTCAGCGAGCACGAAGCCGGTCGGCACGAACTCCTTATCCCTCAACTCGAACGTGCTCGGCGGCTTGAAGACCAGCTCCTGACGCAGGTTCGACCTTTGCGCTTTCGTCGAAATGTCGTGGGCCCACAACCAGCCGGCGGCGACTACGGCCAGCACAGTCGGGACGCACACCAAGACGGTCATCGACCGATCAAACACCGTACGAGCTTCCTTCCAGGTCACGCTCCACCCCCGGCGGCTCCCAGGTGTCACAGTGAGCTTCCCCAGGAAAAGTGGACACCGAGTTAAACTCTCACCACCCCAACCCTCGGGCAGGCGGACCATCAGGATCCGATACCTGCCCGGCTTACGCCATTCTATGTGCTGGGGTACCCTTCATGAAACAGCTGGGCTCGTCAATTGCGGCTCTGGTCGTCCTGTGCGGCTTCGCATCAGGAAACGTCCGGGCGAGCGGCATCCTGTACTTCAACGTCGATTCCAATCCGAACCTTTACACGCTGAACACCTCGACGGGGGCGGCGACCCTTTTGGGTCCCTCGGGCACTACCAGCCAGAACGTCGGCCTGACGGAAAGCGGCACCTCCGGCCTCCTCTATGGCACCACGTGGACGCAACTGTCGCACATCAACGCAAACGGGAGCGGGTTCGTCACGGTCGGTGCTATCGGCCAGGAGGGCCTCGCGTTCGACCCGGCGACGGGCACCCTCTATGGGGCGATCAACGGGAGTTTCGGGAAGTTCAACCCAAACACGGGTGCCTCGCTCGGGGCGCTGCCCGGTCCGGGGGCGGATGTCGAAGGGCTGGCCTTGGGCAACGGCGGGGTCTACGGGCTGGCTGATGGTGGGCTGTTGAGGTTCTTTAACCCTAACACCAACAGCTGGTCCACGATCGGGAACACGGGAGTCAACTTCGATCAGGTCGGCCTTGCCTTCGATCCCACGGCGAACATCCTTTATGCCAAGGGGAACCAGGACTCGTTCCTGTATGCCATCAACCCGATCAACGCGAACGCGTCGATCATCGGCAACACGGGGATCGCGGCCGGGGGCGGTTTGGCTTTCGTCCCAGCCGCGATCCCTGAGCCGACCAGTCTGGCCCTGTTCGGGCTGGCGACGGTGGGGGCGGCCTGCGCCGGCTGGCGGAGGCGGCGCGTCGCGGCCGGCTGAGGATCGGCGCTCCGCGTAACGAGCAACCCGCCGGTTCGGGGTCTCCCATGAACCGGCGGCTCCGCATTCCCTTCCGTGTTTGGGACACAACGGCCATTCGGCCTCCCACACCGCTCGCCAATCCCGCCAGCCGCGCGTAAAGTAACCTCCTACCCCGAGGAGGTGGCTCATGGCGACCGCGACCGCTCCCGCGACGAAATCGTCGCTCCAGACGCGCATGTTCATCGACGGCCAGTGGTGCGACGCGGCCGACGGCCGGACCTACGACGTCGTCAACCCGGCGACCGAGGAGGTGATCGCCCCCGTCGCCTACGGCAACCGCGCCGACGCGAAGCGCGCCGTCGAGGCCGCCCACCGCGCGATGCAGACCTGGATGAAGCTCACCCCCTACGACCGGGCCAAGGTCCTCAAGAAGACCGCCGACCTAATGCGCGAGCGGGCCGACGCCATCGCCCGCACCCTGACCATGGAGCAGGGCAAGCCCGTCGCCGAGGCGAAGGCCGAGATCCTCCACTCCGCCGACACGTTCGAGTGGTTCGCCGAGGAGGGCAAGCGCGCCTACGGCCAGGTCATCCCGAATTCCGCCCCCGGCAAGCGCCACCTGACGATCAAGCACCCGGTCGGCGTCGTCGCGGCGATCAGCCCGTGGAACTTCCCGATCACGCTCCAGGCGCGCAAGATCGCCCCGGCCCTCGCCGCCGGCTGCACCATCGTCAGCCGGCCGGCCAGCCAGACGCCGCTCTGCCTGATCCAGGTCTTCGAGTGCCTGATCGACGCCGGCCTGCCGCCCGGCGTCGCCAACCTCATCATCGGCCCGGCCCAGGAGATGGCCGACGAGTTCCTCGAGAGCCCGCTCTGCCGCAAGATCAGCTTCACCGGCTCGACCGAGGTCGGCAAGCTCCTCATGCGCGGGGCGGCCGACGGCCTGAAGCGGCTCAGCCTCGAACTCGGCGGCCACGCCCCGTTCATCGTCTTCCCGGACGCCGACCCCGAGATCGGGGCGAAGCTCGCCGTCACTGGCAAGTTCCGCAACAACGGCCAGGTGTGCATCGCCCCGAGCCGATTCTTCGTCCACAAGGACGTCCAGAAGAAGTTCACCGAGGCGGCGGTCGAGTTCGCGAAGCAGCTCAAGATGGGCAACGGCCTCGAAGCCGGCGTCGAGGTCGGGCCGATGTTCGAGCGGAAGGCCCTCGCCGCGACGCAGGCCCTGATCGACGACGCGACGAAGGGCGGCGCGAAGGTGCTCACCGGCGGCAAGAAGAGCGACCGCTTCGACCGCGGCTACTTCTTTGAGCCGACGGTACTGACCGGGCTGAACCCGGAGGCGAAGATGCTCGTCGAGGAGCCGTTCGCGCCGGTGATGCCGCTGCTCGATTTCAGCAAACTCGACGAGGTGATCGCGGCGGCGAACAACACGCGCTACGGCCTGGCGGCGTACGTCTTCACGAACGACCTGACGGTGGCGTTCAAGATGGCGGAGGGGCTGGAGGCGGGCATCATCGGCATCAACGACCCGGTGCCGGCGACGCCGCAGTGCCCGTTCGGCGGCATGAAGGAGTCCGGCCTCGGCCGCGAACTGGGCCACGAGGGCCTGGAGGCGTACCTGGAGACGAAGTACCTGGCGATCAAGCTGCGGGATTGACCCGGGGCGAGCGGCGCGGCGTCAGCCCGCTCACCAGCCCGGAGCGCCAGCGACGGAACCAAGAACCGGCTGGCTGACGCCGCGCCGCTCGCCCGGTTAGACGTCCACGAACCGGAAGTACCGCGCCGGCACGCCGCTGAGGACGTAGCCGTAGCCCATGTCGATGTCGCAGACTTCGCGCAGCGTCCGCTCGCAGACGTAGCAGCGGACGACGCCCTGGATGACCTCGCCCCTGTTCAGCTCGAACGGCTCGTCCTGGGCCCGGCCGCGGACGACGACCGGCACCTCGATCCGCCGACGGACCTTCAGCATGTGGACCTTCATCGGATGCCTCCCCCGGCTGAGATGGGGGACATTTTCCCGCCGGGGGCGCGATTTACCAGCTTGGTAGGGAGGGCAGGGATGACCACGACGGAGCGACTGCGCGACATCACCGCCCGGCTGGAGCGGCACCGCCAGGCGGCGACGTACACGGCCGTCGCCGGCGTCGTCGGCCGGACGCCGCGCCGCGTCATGGCGACGGAGACGAAGAGCTTCCGCAACAGCTGGGTCGTCAGCAAGACGACCCGCCGCCCGACCGGCTACGGCCCGGACGACTACCACCCGGAGCTGCTCTTCGGCATCGCCGAGAACGGCGTCATCGACTCGGCCGACGCCCTGGCGGCGTGGCTGGAAACGCACGAGTGACGGCCCGGCGTCAGTCCTTCAGCAGCAGGACGTGGACCGCCTTGACCGCGACGCGGACCGTGTCGCCGACGGCGAGGCCCATCTCGTCGAGGGAGTCGTTCGTCATGACCGACTCCATGCGCGCCCCGCCGGCGATCTCGACCTCGACCTGGCACATGACGCCGCCGCGCTTGATCGCGACGACCTTCCCTTCGATCCGGTTGCGTGCTCCCACCTTCATGGCGTTCCTCCTGGAGGTTGGCGGACCGGGACGGCCCGCCTGTCGGCATTGTCGGCGACCCGCCGGCCGGACGGCAAGCCGCTCCCGGTGAGATCGCGTTCGCGCCGGCGGCCGGGTGCGGTATCCTGAGGGGCGGAGGTGCCGCCATGCCGATCCACGACTGGACCCGCGTGCCGTCGGGGCTGTTCCACGAATTCCACCAGAGCTGGAGCGTCCGCCTCAAGGACGCCCTCAACGCCGGCGTCCTCACCGACGGTTACTACGCCCTCGTCGAGCAGCACGTCGATGGCCCCGAGCCGGACGTGATCGCCGTCCAGGCGCGGCAGCCCGACAAGGCCGGCGGCACCAGCACGCTCGAACCGCCGAAGACGCGCCTCACCGTCCGCACGCCGTCCGACGCCGCCCGCTACGCCCGCCGCGCGAACCGCATCAGCGTCCGCCACCCGCTCAGCCAGGTCGTCGCCGTCGTCGAGATCGTCTCGCCTGGCAACAAGGACAGCCGGAACGCCCTGCGTGCCTTCGTCACCAAGGCGGTCGGCTTTCTCCGGAGAGGTGTCCACCTGCTGATCGTCGATCTCTTCCCGCCGTCGCCGGAGCGCGACCCGCAGGGCATCCACAAGGCGATCTGGGACGAACTCGCTGACGAGCCGTTCGAACTCCCGGCCGGCAAGCCCTACACGCTCGTCGCGTACCAGTCGGGGAGCGACTACGTCGCCCACCTGGAGTTCGCCGGGGTCGGCGACCCGCTGCCGGACATGCCCCTGTTCCTGACCCCGGACGCCCACGTCCTGGTTCCGCTGGAGACGACCTACGAAGCGACGTGGGCCGTCTGCCCGGAGCCGATTCGCGACATGGTCCGGCCGACCGCGTGAGCCGCGCTCACACCGTCAGGCCGTGGCTCTTGCCGATCCGTTCCAGATCCTTCAGCAGCGCCGCCGCCGTCTGGTAGCGCCCGGCCGGGTCCTTCGCCAGCAGTTTGAGCACCAGCCCCTCGAACGGGTGCGGGATCGACAGCTGGTACTTCGTCGGCTTGACCGGCTCGTCCTGGCGGATGCGCGTGATCTTCTCCACCAGCGTCGTCCCTGCGAACGGCGGCCGGCCGGTCAACAGCGCGTAGAGCGTCGCCCCGAGGCCGTACAGGTCGGACCGGGCATCGACGTCCGTCATGCCGCGAGTCCGCTCCGGCGACATGTAGACCACGTCGCCGACGATCTCGCCGGGGCGGGTGATCTGCTTCGCCAGTGAGCCTTCCAGCGCCTTGGCTAGGGTCAGGTCGCCGAGCTTGACGTCCTTCGTCGGCGCGTCGCGGAGGATGTTCGTCGGCGTGACGTTGCGGTGGATGACGTCCTGGCCGTGGGCGTACTCCAGGGCCCGGCCGACCTGCGTCGCGACCTTGAACGCGTGCCGCCAGTCCAACATGCCGGCGACGCCGAGCCGGTCGATCACCTGCATGAGGTTCTCGCCGGCGACGTACTCCATCGCGATCCACAGGAAGCCGTTCGTCTTGCCGGCGGCGTAAAGGGTGACGAGGTTCGGGTGGCGCATCGGCAGCATGGTCTTGATCGCCCGGATGAAGCGCTGCACGTCGTCCTCGTTCTTGGAGAACTCCGGCAGCATGACCTTCAGGGCGACGGGGCGCTGGTCGTCGGTGTCCGTCGCGGCGAAGACGACGCCGGTCCGGCCGGTGCCGATCGCCGGGCCGATGTCGTAGTGGCTGAGCGTGGTGCCGACGAGGGTCTCGAGCTGCTCCGGGTCCGGCTCGGCCTTCTTCTCGCCGGCCGGGGCGGCCTGGATCGGGGCCATCGTCACGTCGAGCGGGTGGTCGCTCAACTGGAGGCGGAGCTGCGTGTCGCCGACGTGAAGGACGTCGCCGAGCTTGAGGGCGTGCGTCTCGACCTTCTTGCCGTTGACGAGCGTGCCGCCGGAGCCGCCGAGACACTTGACCGTCACCTGCTCGCCTTCGAGGAGGATCTCGCAGTGCGACCGCGAGGCACGCGGGTCGCTCAACTGGTAGTACGCGGCGTTGCCGCGGCCCATGAGCATGTCCTTGCCGGAGTGGATGGTGAAGGTCTTGCCCTTGTCGGGGCCGGCGATGACGGCGAATTGCAGGCTCATGAGCGAATCCTCGGCGGGGACGGGACGTTCGGCCCATTGTAGGAGGCGGCCCCGGCCGGACGCCAGGCAAAACCGGCGCGGCGCTTTTGGCATTTTTCCCTGGCTCCGGGCGGGGCGGATCGGCTGCAATGGAGCGGTGCCGCCGCCCAGGGCCCGCCCCGGAGTCGTCCCATGTCCGCCGAGCCGTCGGCCACGCGGTTGCAGGCCGAGCCGACCACGCTGGCCGGCGAATCGGCCGCGCCGCAAGCCCCGCCGACCGCCCCGCCGGGCTACGAGATCCTCGGCGTCCTCGGCCACGGCGGGATGGGCGTCGTCTACCTCGCCCGCCAGGTCGCCGCCGGCCGGCTCGTCGCCCTGAAGATGATCCTCGCCGGCGGCCACGCCAGCCCGGCGCAGCGCGCCCGGTTCGCCGACGAGGCGCGGGCGATCGCCCGCCTGGCCCACGCCCACATCGTCCAGGTCTACGAGGTCGGCGAGCACGCCGGCGTGCCGTTCTTCTCGCTGGAGTACTGCCCCGGCGGCGCCCTCGCCGGCCGGCTTGCTGGCCAGCCGCTGGCCGGCGCGGAGGCGGCCGGCCTGGTCGAGCGCCTCGCCCGGGCGATGGCCGTCGCCCACGCGGCCGGTGTCGTCCACCGCGACCTGAAGCCGGCCAACGTCCTCCTCGCCGCCGACGGCGCGCCGCGCGTCACCGACTTCGGCCTCGCCCGCCAGGACGACGGGGCCGGCCGGACGCGCGACGGGGCGGTCCTCGGCACGCCGAGCTACATGCCGCCGGAGCAGGCCGAGGGGAAGCCGGTCGGCCCCGCAGCCGACGTCTACTCGCTCGGCGCTATCCTGTACGAGTGCCTGACCGGCCGGCCACCGTTCCGGGGGGCGACCGTCGCCGAGACGCTCGACCAAGTGCGCTCGGCCGAGCCGGTCGCGCCGCGGTCGCTCAACCCGGCCGTGCCGCGCGACCTGGAGACGATCTGCCTCAAATGCCTCGCCAAGATCCCCGAGCGCCGCTACGCCAGCGCCGCCGAACTGGCCGACGACCTGGCCCGGTTCCTGCGCGGCGAGCCGATCCGCGCCCGCCGCGTCGGCGTCGTCGAGCGCGCCGCCCGCTGGGTCCGGCGCAACCCGGCCGTCGCCGGCCTGGTCGCGGCGGTCGTCGTCGCCCTGGTCGCCGGCAGCGCCGTCTCGGTCCACTTCGGCCTCGCGGCGCAGGCCGAGGCGAAGGCGGCCCGCGAGGAGGCGTACCTCGCCCGCCTCGCCAAACACGCCTTCCAGGTCGAGCAGACGCTCAGCCACTGGGAGAGCGGCGACCTCGGCCGGTACGAGCTGCTCCTGGCCGGCGTCCACCCGACGCTCGGCGACGCCTGGGAGACGCGCCACCGGCGCGGCCTCGGCGGTCGGGGCGTCCGCCCCCTGGCCGGGCATGCCAAGGGCGTCGTCGCCCTCCAACTCGGCCGCGACGGCCGGCTCCTGGTCACCGGGTCGCACGACGGGACGGCCCGCGTCTGGGACGTCCACACCGGCACCGAGGCGCTCGTCCTCAAGGGCCACGTCGGCAGCGTCCTCGCCGTCGCCGTCGCCCCGGACGAGAAGCAGCTCCTCACCGGCGGCGAGGACGGCACCCTCCGCCTGTGGGACGCGACGACCGGCCGCGAGACGGCGAAGTGGAAGGCCCACGCCAAGCCGGTGCGCGGCGTGGCGTTCGACCCGGCCGGCGGCCGGGTTCTCAGCGGCGGCGACGACCTGGTCGCCCGCCTGTGGGACGCGGCCGGCCAGGAACTGCGCGCCTTCAAGGGCCACACCCAGCGGGTGACCGGCGTCGCCTTCCGCCCGGACGGCAAGGCCGTCGCCACGGCGAGCTGGGACAAGACCGCCCGCGTCTGGGACGCCGAGACCGGCGACGCGATCCACACGCTGTCCGGCCACGGCCAGTACGTCGATTGCGTCGCGTTCGCCCCGGACGGCGACCGGCTGGCGAGCGGCGGCTGGGACAAGGCGGTCCGGATCTGGGACGGCCGGACCGGCCGCGAGGTGCGCGCCCTGACCGGCCACGACGCCCTCGTCTCCGACGTGGCATTCCTCCCGGACGGCAAGCACGTCGCCAGCGCCAGCTTCGACGGCGCGGTCAAGGTCTGGGACGCGACGACGGCGACGGAGCCGCGCACGTTCCAGGGCCACGGCCGGCCGGTCAACTGCCTCGGGGTCGGCCGGGACGGGGCGCTCCTCGCCAGCGGCGACGCCGACGGCAAGGTCAAGCTCTGGCAAGTCCGGCCGACCCAGCCGGCGGCGACGCTGACCGGCCACGCCGCCCCGGTCGAGGCGGTCGCGTTCGCCCCGGACGGCGCGACCGTCCTCAGCGGCGGCCGCGACGGGGCGGTCAAGCTCTGGGACGTCCGCGCCGCCCGCGAGGTGCGCGCCTTCGCCGGCCACAAACTCTACGTCCCGACGGTCGCCTACCACCCGGACGGACGGCTCCTGCTCACGGCGAGCACCGACAACACGGTCCGCCTCTGGGACGCGGCGACCGGCGCGGCGCGGGGCGTGATCCCGACCCCGCGCGGCCCGGTCGCGGCGGCGCGGTTCAGCCCGGACGGGGCGACGTTCGCCACGGCGGGCCGCGACCAAGTCGTCCGGCTCTGGGACACGGCGACGCTCGCCGAGCGGCGTACCCTGTCCGGCCCGGAGGGCGCGATGGCGTGCCTGGCGTTCCGACCGGACGGCGGCCGCCTCGCCGCCGGCGGGTTCGACGCGGTCGTCCGCTGCTGGGACGTGGCGACCGGCCGGGTGGCGTGGTCGGTCGAGGACGCCCACGCGCGCGACGTGCTCGCCGTGGCGTGGAGCCCGACCGGCCCGGTCGTCGCCACCGGCGGCTTCGACCGGCGGATCGTCCTGTGGGACGCCGACACCGGGGCGCTGCTGCGCGTGCTGGAGGGCCACACGAAGAGCGTCGCCGGGCTGGCGTTCGTCCCGGACGGCACCCGGCTGGTGAGCGCCGGCCACGACGAGAAGGTGAAGGTCTGGGACGTGCGTTCCGGCCAGGAGGTGCTGACGCTGAAGGGCCACCGCGGCTGGGTGACGGCGGTCGCGGTCAGCCCGGACGGCCGGGTCGTCGTCAGCGGCGGCCTCGACGGGACGCTGCGCTTCTGGGAGGCCCCGCCATGACCCGCCCCGCCGACGAGCCGACCCTGCCGCCGTCCGACGTATTCGACCCGGACGCGACCCTGCCGCCGCCGGCCGACCCAGACGCGACCCTCGCCCCGAGCCCGGCCGCCGCCGTGCCGGCCGACGCGCGCGCCCCGGCCGGGTACGTCATCGAGCGTGAACTCGGCCGCGGCGGCATGGGCGTCGTCTACCTGGCGCGCGACGTCGCCCTCGACCGGCTCTGCGCCCTGAAGATGATCCTCGCCGGGGCCCACGCCGCCTCGGACGACGCGGCGCGCTTCCGGACCGAGGCCCAGGCGATCGCCCGGCTCCGCCACCCGGGCATCGTCGCCGTGTACGAGGTCGGCGAGCACGACGGCCGGCCGTTCATGGCCCTGGAGTTCTGCCCCGGCGGGTCGCTCGACGCCGTCCTGGCGAAGCACCCCTTGCCGGCGAAGGCGGCGGCGGCGCTGGTGCGATCTCTGGCCGAGGCGGTCCAGGCGGCCCACGCGGCGAACGTCCTCCACCGCGACCTCAAGCCGGCGAACGTCCTCTTGGCGGCGGACGGCCAGGCGAAGATCACCGACTTCGGCCTGGCGAAGAAGCTCGACGAGGCCGGCGCGACCCGGACCGGGTCGATTATGGGCACGCCGTCGTACATGCCGCCGGAGCAGGCCGAGGGGCGCAAGGACGTCGGCCCGCCAGCCGACGTCTACGCGCTGGGTGCGATCCTGTACGAGTGCCTCGCCGGCCGGCCGCCGTTCCGCGCCGCGACGCCGCTCGACACGCTGATGCAGGTGCTCACCGACGAGCCGGTCCCGCTCCGGCAGCTGAACCCCGGCGTGCCGGCCGACCTGGAGACGATCTGCCACAAGTGCCTCCAGAAAGACCCGGCCCGGCGCTACGCCTCGGCCGGGGCCCTCGCCGACGACCTCGGCAACTACCTGGCCGGGGAGCCGATCCGCGCCCGGCCGGTCGGAAGTTTCGAGCGGGCGGCGAAGTGGGTGCGCCGCCACGCCGTCGTCGCGACGCTGCTCGCGCTGGTCGTGCTCGCCCTGGCGGGCGGGGCCGGCATCGCCGGCTACTACGCCGTCGTCGCCGGCCGGGAGGCGGCCGTGGCCCGGGCGGCCCGGACGGACGCCGACCTGCGGGCCGACGCCGAGAAGGCGGCCAAGGTCGTGGCGACGACCCAGCTCGCCCGGGCCGAGGCCGCCCTCTACTTCAACCGGCTCAACCAGGCCCAGTTCGCCCTCCAGGCCGGCCAGGTGGCTCGCGCCGGCGAGGCGCTCGAGGACTGCCGCCCCGACCTGCGCGGCTGGGAGCACGCCGTCCTGCGCGGGGCCCGCGCCGCGACGCTCCTCCCGGCGGTCGGCCACGGCCTGGCCTGGTCGCCGGACGGCCGACGCCTCGCCAGTTCGCTGGCCGACGGGACCGTCCGCGTCCAGCCGCGGGCCGGCGGCGAACCCCTCACCTGGGCGGCCCACCCCGGCAAGAAGGTCTGGCGCGTCGCCTTCGCCCCGGACGGGGAGCGCCTCGCCACCATCGCCGACGACGAGCCGGTCCGGTTCTGGGAAGCGGCGACCGGCAAGGCGGCGTTCAGCGGGGCGGCCCCCGCCCGGCCAATCGCGCTGGGGTACAGCCCGGACGGCCGCCGCCTCGCCGTCGCCGGCGGGGACGCCGCCGGCAAGGGCGAGGTCGTCCTCCTCGACCCGGCGACCGGCCGCGTCGTCCACCGGATCGACCTGTGGGCCGAGTTCGCCGCCGCGGCGCTGCCGCCGCGCCTCCTCCCGGCGACCGCCCTGGCCTGGAGCGGCGGCCGCCTGCTCGTCGGCACCGGGACCGTGGTCGGCGACAGCGAGCGCGGCTTCGTCAAGGTCTACGACGGCGAGACCGGCCGGCCGGAGGGCGTCCTCGAAGGGCCGCGCTCCGCCGTCCTCAGCGTCGCCTGCCGCCCGGACGGGACGGTCGCCGTCGGGACGCTCGACGGCCAGATCCACCTGTGGGATCCCGACGGGCGGCACGCCCGGGCGCTGCGGGCGCACGCCCCGGGCCTCGTCGCCCTGGCGTTCACCGCCGACGGACAGCGCCTCGTCGCCGCGTCGCCGCCCGAGGACGAGGCCGCCCCGACGAGCGAGGTGCGCCTGTGGGACGTCTCCACCGGCCAGCTGGCCCTCACCCTGCCGGGGCCGATGGGCGTCACCCACGCCGTCGCCCTCAGCCCGGACGGGGCCGGCCTGGCGGCCGTCGGAGGGCTGGAGGGCAAGGCCGGCCAGCTCAAGCTCTGGCACGCCGCGGCCGACGCCGCGCCGCTCGTCCTCCGGGCCGACGCCGTCCTGGCGACCTGTGCCGCCTTCGCCCCGGACGGCGCGACCCTCGTCGTCGCCGGGCGCTCGGCCGACCTGCTCCCCCGGGCGTGCGTCGAATTCCGCTCCGTCGCGTCCGGCGAGCGGACCGCCGCCGTGACGCTTCCCGGCGGGGCGGAGGCGCGGGCGGTGGCCGTCAGCCCGGACGGGCGCTGGGTCGCCGTGGCGACGGAGACCGGGGACGGTTCCCTGTTCCTGCTCGACCGGGTCGGGGCGGTCGTCTCCCGGCGGCCGAAGACGGCGTTCGACGTGCGGAAGGTCGCCTTCGTCCCGGACGGCGACGGGGTGGCCCTGCTCGTCGTCGCGGAGGACCGGACGCCGGGCGTGCCGAACGAGGTGCAACGCTGGCGGGTGACGCCGGACGGCGAGCTCGAGAAAGACGAGAAGCGGTCGTTCCGTCCGCCGGCGGGGACGGCGCTCCGGCTGGCGCTGTCCCCGGACGGGCGCTACGCCGCCGGGGCGAGCGAGGGGACGGTCGAGGAACGGCCCCGTCCAATGCTCCGCCCGAGCGTCCTTCGCGTGTGGCGGCTGGTCGGCGGCGAGGAGGTCGGTTCGTGCGTGCTAACCGGCGTCACGGCGTCCCGGCCGCAGCCGGGGGTGGTGAGCCTGGACGGCAGGCGCGTCTACCTCGTCGCCGGGCCGAGCGGCACTGGCGTCTGGGACGTGGCCGCCCGGCGGCGGCTCCCCGGGTTCGAGAAGGCCGGCTGGCCGCTCGAGCTGTCGGCGGACGGCCGGCTCCTTCTCTCGGGCCGGGTGGACGACTACCACGTCCATGACTTCGAGACGGGCCAGGCGCTGCGCGGCGGCCAGCTCCACACGGCCGACGTGGTCTCGGTGGCCTGGAGCCAGGACGGAAGCCGCGCCGCCGCCGTGGCCAGCGACGGCGGGGTGCGCGTCTGGGATCCGCGTCGGCCGATCGCCGGGGCGGCCCGCCCGCCGCGGAACGAGGTGGTCGATCCGGGCCTCGTCCCCGATCCTGGCAAGATCGACCCGAAGGAGGTCGAGGAAGCCCCACAGAAGAAGCCGGGAGATGCGCCGTGACCCGCCCCGCCGACGAGCCGACCCTGCCGCCGTCGAACGTCGATGCCGACGCGACCCTGCCGCCGCCCGCCGACCAGGCGGCGACGTTACCCCAGCCCACGACCGGCGCGCCGGCGGACCGACGCGCCCCGGCCGGCTACGTCATCGAGCGCGAGCTGGGCCGCGGCGGCATGGGCGTCGTCTACCTCGCCCGGCAGACGGCGGCGAACCGGGCCGTCGCCCTGAAGATGATCCTCTCCGGCGGCCACGCCGGCGCGGACGACCTGCGCCGCTTCCGGGCCGAGGCCGAGGCGGCGGCGAACCTCGACCACCCGAACCTCCTGCCGATCTACGAGGTCGGCGAGCACGACGGCCGGCCGTTCTTCACCATGAAGCTCGCCGCCGCCGGCCTGGCCGACCGCCTCGACGACTACCGCGGCCGGCCGAAGCGCGTCGCCGCCCTGGTGGCGAAGCTCGCCCGGGCGGTCCACCACGCCCACCAGCGCGGCGTCCTGCACCGCGACCTCAAGCCGGCCAACGTCCTGCTCGACGAGGCCGGCGAGCCGCTCCTGACCGACTTCGGCCTGGCGAAGCGCGTCGGCTCCGATGACGGCGTGACCCGCACCGGGGCGGTCCTCGGCACGCCGGCGTACATGCCGCCGGAGCAGGCGCGCGGCGACAAGGCCGTCAGCACCGCCGCCGACGTCTACTCGCTCGGGGCGATCCTCTACGAGTTGCTGACCGGCCGGCCGCCGTTCCGCGGCGCGACGCCGCTCGATACGATCCTGGAGGTGATCGAACGCGAGCCGGACCACCCGCGCGCGCTCGACCCGAAGGCCGACCCGGACCTGTGCGCGATCGCGCTGAAGTGCCTCCAGAAAGACCCGGCCCGCCGCTACGCCAGCGCCGCCGCCCTGGCCGACGACCTGGAGCGCCGCCTCGCCGGCGAGGCGATCCGGGCCCGACCGGCCGGGCCGGCCGAGCTGGCGTGGCGCTGGCTGAGGAACCACGGCACCGCCGCCGTCGGGCTCGGCCTGCTCGGCGTCCTCGCCGGGGTGGCGTACGGCCTGGCGAACGTCGACCCGGGCAACTGGTTCAGCGGGGCCCTCGCCCCGGTCGGCGAGGCGCTCGGCCTGAAGGAGGTCTGGGAGGCGGTCGTGACGCCGGGCCTCCTCGTCGTCGCGACGCTGCTGTGGCTGGCCCTCGGCTGGGTCGCGGTCGCCCTGCTCCGCAACCCGGAGCCGGGCTCGGCGGCCACCACCGGCCTGATGGCCGGCCTGGTCGCCGGCTTCGCCGCGTTCGCCCTGGTCGGGCCGGCGACGGTGATCCAGATCCACCACGGCCGGCCGGCCCCGTCGCGCGACGCGGTCGAGGACCGCCAGTGGCGGCTCGCCAGCGCCGTGGCGCGTCCCGGCGTCGGGTACGAGAAGCTGCCCGAGGGGATGAAGCCCGGCGCGGCGACCCAGTACTTCACCTTCGACCCGGCTCGCAAGGAGTACGTCCCGGCGCTGGAGGCCCCGGTGACGGAGCCGACCCAGGGCGCGTACTTCGGCATCTGGTTCGGCCTGGTGCGGACGGTCGTCCCGTTCGCGGTGATCGGCCTGTGGGGTGCCGCCGTGGCCGACGCGCTGCGGCGGCGGTCCGACACGCGGTGGGGACGCCTCGCCGCCTACGGCGAGGTGGTCGGCACGGTCGGCTGGACGGCCCTGACCTGGGCGGAGTACTTCGTCCTGTTCGTCGAGGAGGGGGCGGCCCCGTCGCGGATGGCCCTGGGGCCGATCTCGGCCGTGCGGACGGCTGCGGTCCTGGCGGAGCCGGCCCTGCTGGCGGCGGTCGCGCTGGCCGGCGTGTCGCAGCGCTGGCCGTGGTACGCCCGGTGGGCGGGCTACCTGGCCGTCGTCGCGGCGTGCCGGCTGGCCCGGTGGATTGCGTGACCGACCAAGGGAGACGTGCCCATGACCCGCCCCGCCGACGAGCCGACCCTGCCGCCGTCGAACGTCGCCGACCCGGACGCGACCCTGCCGCCGCCCGGCGACCCGGACGCGACGCTCGCCCCGAGCCCGACCGTCGGCGCGCCCCCGGACCCGCGCGCCCCGGCCGGGTACGTCATCGAACGCGAACTAGGCCGCGGCGGGATGGGGGTCGTCTACCTCGCCCGCGACGTGAAGCTGGACCGGCTCTGCGCCCTGAAGATGATCCTGTCCGGGGCCCACGCCGGCTTCGACGACGCGGCGCGCTTCCGGACCGAGGCGCAGGCGATCGCCCGGCTACAGCACCCTGGGATTGTCCAGGTGTTCGAGGTCGGCGAACACGACGGCCACCCGTTCATGGCCCTGGAATACTGCCCCGGCGGCTCCCTCGACGCCGTCCTGGCCAAGAACCCGCTGAGGTCCGGCAAGGCGGCCGAGTTGCTGCGCGCCTTGGCCGAGGCGGTACACGTCGCCCACCGGGCGAACGTCCTCCACCGCGACCTGAAGCCGGCGAACGTCCTCCTGGCGGCGGACGGGACGCCGAAGGTGACCGACTTCGGCCTGGCGAAGAAGCTCGACGAGGACGGCGCGACCCGGACCGGGGCGGTGATGGGCACGCCGTCGTACATGCCGCCGGAGCAGGCCGAGGGCAAGAAGGACGTCGGCCCGGCCGCCGACATCTACGCCCTCGGCGCGATCCTGTACGAGTGCCTGACCGGCCGGCCGCCGTTCCGCGCCGCGACGCCGCTGGATACCCTCCTCCAGGTGCTGTCCGACGAGCCGGTGCCGGTGCGACGGCTCAACCCCGGAGTACCGCCCGACCTGGAGACGATCTGCCACAAATGCCTGCGGAAAGATCCCGGCAAGCGCTACCACACCGCTCAAGAACTCGCCGACGACCTCGCCCGCTATTCGGCCGGCCTGCCGGTCAAGGCCCGGCCGATCGGACCGGTGGAGCGCGGCCTGCGCTGGGTGAAACGGAACCCGGTCGTGTCCGGTTTGCTGGCCGCGGTCCTGGTGGTGCTGACGGCCGGGGTGACCGTCTCGTGGCGGTTCGCGTGGCAGGCCGGCCAAAACGCCCAGGCCGAGGCGGACGCCCGCGTGGAAGCCCTCCGCGAGAAAGCCTCCGCCGAACGCCAACTCCGGCGCGCGGAACGGTCGGTCTACTCCGGCCGGCTTCTGCTCGCCCAGGTCGAGTTCGCGGCCGGGAATCTGCCGGAAGCGTTCCGGCATCTGAACGGGTCCCAGTGGGACCTCCGCGGCTGGGAGCATCGCCACCTGCGCTGGCGCTTCGACGGCAGCAGCCAGACCCTGATCGGCCACCAGAGGCAGGTGACCGGCGTGGCGTGGAGCCCCGACGGGAAACGCCTCCTCACCGGAGGCGACGATACGGCGAGGGTCTGGGACGCCGAGACCGGGAAGGAACTTCTCTCCCTGGCCGCGCACAACCTGGGGGTGGCCTGCGTCGCGTTCCGCCCCGACGGGAAACGTTTCGTCACCGGAAGCACCGACCATACCGCGAAGGTGTGGGACGCGGAAACCGGGACCGGACACCAGATCCTCAAGGGGCATAAACTCCCGGTGACCTGCGTCGCCTGGAGCCCGGACGGCAGGTTCATCCTCACTGGGAGCCAGGATCGGACCGCGGCGGTCTGGGACGCGGAAACGGGCATTCAACTTCACGTCCTCCGAGGGCACAACTTCGATATCCACGGCGTCGCCTGGAGCCCGGACGGCAAGCGTGTCCTCACCGGGAGCGGGGACAAGTCGGCGAGGATCTGGGACGTCGCCAAGGGGGCCGTCCTCCGGACCCTCCAGGGGCACACCGCCGACGTGACCTGCGCCGCGTGGGGCCCCGACGGGGGATGCGTTGTCACCGGCAGCAGGGACAAATCGGCCAAGGTCTGGGACGCGGAGAAGGGTACCGAACTCCTCGCCCTCAACGGGCACACGGACTGGGTCGCCAGCGTGTGCTTCAGCCCCGACGGCGCGCGCATCCTCACCGGAGGCGGATACTATTTCGGAACCCAAACGCACGAACCCGGGGAAGCGAAGCTGTGGGACGCGCGCGACGGCACCGAACTCCGCTCCCTCATCGGGCACGCCGAGGGGGTGACGGGCGTCTGCTTCAGCCCCGACGGCCGTCGCATCCTGACCGGAAGTTCCGACACGACGGCGAAGAGCTGGGACGCCGCCTCCGCCCCCCGGCCCGTCACCTTCACAGGGTCCATCGCCGCGGACGTTGCCAACAGCGCATGGAGCCCCGACGGGAAACGCATCCTGACCAGGGGCGACAACGCCGCGAAGGTCTGGGACGCGGAAAACGGCACCGAACTCCACGCCCTCGCCGGACACACGGCGGACGTGACCAGCGCGGCGTGGAGCCCGGACGGCCGGCGGATCCTCACCGGGAGCAAGGACAAGACGGCGGCGTTTTGGGACGCGGACAAGGGCACCCGACTTCACGTCCTGCCGGATCACGGCCAGGAAGTCTGGAGGGTGGCCTGGAGCCCCGACGGGGCCCGCATCATCGTCGGGGGCAGCAACACCGCGAAGGTCTGGGACGCGGATCGCGGCACCAAGTTGGTTTCGCTTGCGGGCGATCACGCTTCCTTGTTGATAAGTGGGGTGTGGAGCCCCGACGGCAAGCGCATCCTGAGCGGGAACAGGATCTGGGACGCGGAGAAGGGGACCGAACTCCTCTCCCTCAAGGCATCACGACCGGGCCGGGGCGTGGCCTGGAGCCCCGACGGACAACGGGTCCTGACCGTATCCGGTCAAGGAATGGGCAAGCCGGGCGAAGTAAAGGTCTGGGACGCCGACACGGGGGCCCAACTCCTCGCCCTCAAGGGGCACGCAGGCCCGGTGCTCAGCGTGTGCATCAGCCCGGACGGCCGGCGCATCCTCACCGGGAGCCAGGACCGCACGGCGAAGGTGTGGGACGCCGGGGACGGCATCGAGCTGCTCACCCTCGGCGGCCACCGCCAAGCCGTGAACGGCGTGGCGTGGAGCCCGGACGGCCGGCGGATCCTCACCGGGAGCGAGGACGGGACGGTGCGGGCCTGGGAAACCGCCAGCGTCGTCCCCTTCTACTATCTCGAGGGCCACAACCAACGGGTTACCAAAGTGGCCTGGAGCCCGGAAGGCAAACGCCTCCTCTCGGCCAGCGACGACCATGCAGTGAAGGTGTGGGAGGTCGAACAAGGGACCGAACTCTCGACCCTCGACAAGTACTTCGACGGCCCTACCCTCGCCTGGAGTCCCGACGGCAGGCGGATTCTTACCGGGAATCGCGACAAAACAGCATCCATCTGGGACGCGGCGACCGGGACGGCCCTCCACACCTTCGAGCACAATGGCAATGTGATCGGGGCGACCTTCAGCTCGGACGGGACGACGGCGTTCGTCTGGGACACCCTAAGGCAGGCCAAGGCCTGGGACGTTGTCACCGGCCGGCCCGTCGCCGCCGACGGCGCGCCGGCCCCGCCCGAACGCGGCCCGTTCAAACCCGAATCGATGACCTCCCCCGACGGGCGGCTCGTCGCCCAGCCCTACGGCGATCGTGTCCTGCTGTTCGATCCGCGCCAGATCACCGGCCGACCATGGCCTTGGCCGGACCTGACCCAGAGGAAACGGTACCACCGCGAACGGGCTGCCTCGGCCGAGGCGGAGAAGCGCTGGTTCGCCGTGGCGTTCCACCTCGGCCGGCTCCTGCTCGACGATCCCGACAACGCCGACCTCAAACGCCGCCGTGACGACGCCTTGAACAAGCACCAAGGAATGTGAGGCTCCCATGCTCCGAACGCTGCCGCTGCTCCTCCTCCTGGCCGCGCTAGCCCACGCCGACAAGGTCGTCCTCGTCGCCGGCGGCGACGGCGTCTTCAAGACGCCGTTCGGCATCGACCAGGACAGGGACGGCGACCTCGTCGTCGCCGAGTTCACCGGCCACCGCGTCCGCAAGATCGACGCCAAGGGCACCGTCACCACCGTCGCCGGCACCGGCGAGAAGGGCGCGGCCGGCGACGGCGGCCCGGCCCTCAAGGCGACCTTCGACGGCATGCACAACCTCGTCGTCGGCCCGGACGGCTCGATCTACGTCGCCGACACCTGGAACAGCCGCGTCCGCAAGATCGACCCCAAGGGCACCGTCACCACCCTCGCCGGCACCGGCGCGAAGGGCTTCGCCGGCGACGGCGGCCCGGCCGACAAGGCCGTCTTCAACGAGACGTTCTGCGTCGCTCTCGACCCGGCCGGCAAGAACCTCTACGTCGCCGATCTGAAGAACCGCCGCGTCCGGGCGATCGACCTGGCGACGAACACCGTCCGGACCGTCGCCGGCAACGGCGAGAAGGGCGTCCCCAAGGACGGCAGTGACGCGACGATGTCACCGCTGGTCGATCCGCGCGCCGTCGCCGTCGATGGGAAGGGGAACGTCTGGATCCTGGAGCGCGGCGGCCACGCCCTGCGCGTCGTCGATGCGGCGGGCAAGGTGCGGACGGTCGCCGGCACCGGCAAGGGCGGCGACGCCGGCCTCGACGGCCCGGCCCTCATGGCCCAGCTCAAGGGGCCGAAGCACCTTATCGTCGACCGCGACGGGAACGTCGTCATCGCCGACACGGACAATCATCGAATCGTGAAGTATGTCGTCGCGACGGGGAAGCTCGTCCACGTCGCCGGTACGGGCAAGGTCGGCTCGGCCGGGGTCGGCGGCCCGGCGAAGGACATCCAGTTGAGCCAGCCGCACGGCGTCTTCCAGGACAAGGCCGGGAGGCTGCTCGTCGTCGATAGCTACAACCACCGCGTCTTGCGGATCGAGCCGTGACCGGCCGCCTCGGGGCGTTTTTCCTTGCCACGCAGCAGCTCCGCGCGCGATAACGGGCGCTCACCCGTCGTTGCCGGAGGATGCCCATGCAGCCCACGTCCACCCTCTGCCCCGTCTGCGGCGCGCCCCAGGATGCGACGCCGTCCACCGCGACCGGCGACGGGCCGCCCTGCCCGGCGTGCGGCCGGCCGGGTCGCGAGCCGGCCACGGTCGGCGATTCGACCGCCGCCGTCCCGGCCCGGCCCGCCGCCGACCCGCCGACCGTGACGGTCGACCGGCCCGTCCCGGCGACCCGGACCGACGACGAGCCGGCCCCGGTCGTCCCGCCCGGCTACGAGCTGCTCGGCCCGCTCGGCACCGGCGGGATGGGCTCCGTCTATCTGGCGCGCCAGGTCGCCCTCAAGCGCCTCGTCGCCCTGAAGGTGATCCGGGCCGGCCGCGGCGGGGCGACCGCCCGGGCCCGGTTCAAGGCCGAGGCGGAGGCGGCCGCCCGCCTGTCGCACCCGAACGCGGTCCAGATCTTCGAGGTCGGCGAGCACCACGGCGAGCTGTACCTCGTCCAGGAGTACGTCCCCGGCGGCGGCCTCGACCAGAAGCTGAAGGGGACGCCGCTCCCGGCGGCGGACGCGGCCCGCCTCGTCGAGACGCTCGCCCGGGCGATCGACCACGCCCACCGGATGCAGCTCGTCCACCGCGACCTGAAGCCGTCGAACATCCTGCTCACCGAGGACGGCACGCCGAAGGTCGCCGACTTCGGCCTGGCGAAGTTCCTCGACCCGGACGCGCCGGGCGTGACGCATAACAACGCCATCCTCGGCACGCCGAGCTACATGGCCCCGGAGCAGGCCCTCGGCCGGGCCGACGTCGGCCCGCCCGCCGACGTGTACGCGCTGGGGGCGATCCTCTACGAGTGCCTGACCGGCCGGCCGCCGTTCAAGGCGGCGACGGTGCTGGAGACGCTCGACCAGGTGCGTACCCAGGAGCCGGTCGCGCCGCGGTCGCTCAACCCGGCCGTGCCGCGCGACCTGGAGACGGTCTGCCTGCAGTGCTTGCGCAAGGACCCGGCCCGGCGCTACGCCTCGGCGGAGGCCTTCGCCGACGACCTGGGCCGGTTCCTCCGCGGCGAGCCGGTCCACGCCCGGCCGATCGGCCCGGTCGAGCGGACGGTCCGCTGGGTGCGCCGCCGACCGGTCGTCGCCGCCCTGCTCGCCCTGTTCGCGCTCACCGTCGTCGGCTTCACGGCCGCCCTTCTGGAGAGCAACGGCCGGCTCAGCACCGCGAACGCGGCCCTGACCGACCGGGACGGCCAACTCAGCGCGGCGAACGCCGACCTGACCAACCGGGAAGGGCTCCTCAGCCAGGCGAACATCGATCTGACCATCAAGACGAAGCTCGCCGAGATCGCGGCGAAGAACGCCCGCGACGCCGAGCAGAAGGAGCGCGAGGCGGCCGAGGAGGCCCGCCGCAAGCAGGACGAGGCGCAGCGTGGCGAATTCGCCGCGACGCTCGCCCAGGTGACACTCCTGGCCGAGACGGACCCGACCGAGGGGCTGAGCCTGCTCGAGGACCCGCGGCGCTGCCCGATCCGGCTGCGCGACTTCACCTGGCGGCTGCTCCACGCCGCGTGCAAGCGCGACCGCTACAGCATCCGCGTCGCCGGCGGGTTCGAGGACGCCGCGTCCGGGCTCGCCCCGGTCGCGTTCCCGTCGCCGGAACTCGTCCTCGGCCTGGCGCGCGACCGGGACGGCGTCCGGGTCCGCCGCTTCCGGGCGGCGGACGGCCTGCTCCTGGGCGAACAGCTCGTCCCCGGCCGGCCGGCGTTCGACGCGGCGCGGCGGTACGCCGCGGTGCTCGACCCGGACGGCACCGTTCGGCGCTACGACCTGTCCAGCGGCGGCGAGCCGGCCGTCGCGCGGCTCGCCGCCCTGCGCCTGCCGCTGCCGGCCCCGGTAGCCGCGCCGCGGCCGGGGCAGCCGGCCGGCCCGGTGCACGCCTTCTCGGCCAACCTGGACCGGGTCGCCGTCGTCGATGCCGACCGGGCGGTCGCCGTCCACGACACGCGGACCGGCGAGCGGATCTCCCGGCTGACGGTACCCGCCGTGGCGGACGCCCCGGCCGGGGAGCCGGCCGGCCTTGCTCCGTCTCCCACCGAGCTGCGCTTCACCCCGGCCGGCGACCGCCTCGTCGCCGTCGTCCAGACGCGCGCCGCCGTCCCGGCCGCCCCGCCGCGGCCGGCCAGCCCCGCCCAGGGGGCCGTCCACGTCTGGGACGCCCGCGACGGCCGGCACCTCCACCGCCTGAGCAAGTCCGGCGGGGTGCCGTCGGGGATCGAGGTCTCGCCCGACGGGCGCTGGCTCGCCGCCGGCACCGCCTCCGCCTCGTTCCGGGGGGCCGGGGCCCTCGACCTGTTCGACCTGGGGACCGGCCAGCCGGTCGATCTCGGCCTGTCGATCCTGCGCAACGCTCCCCTGATCCGCTTCGCGCCGGCGACGGGGGAGACGCGGCAATTCGTCCTCCTCGTCGATAACCCGGGCATGGTCGCCGGCGACGCGAGCGTGTCGAACACGCTGCGCATCTGGAAGCTCGGGGCGGCCGCCCCGGAGTCGCTCGTCTCGCACCAGGCGTTCGACGCCCACGGCATCCTGTCCCCGGACGGCAAGACGCTCGCCCTGGGGAACAGCGACGGCCTGCGCCTCTACGACGTGGCGACCGGCGGCCTCCTGCTCGGGACGACGGCGCAGGTCGCCAAGCCGGAGGACGTCCGCAACCGGGGCCAGCTCGAGAAGCAGCGCCCGCTCGCCTTCACCGCCGACAGCAAGCGCCTCCTCACGACCGGCGGCCGGTCGATCAAGGTCTGGGACGTCGCGTCGCGCCGCGAGGTGCTCACCCTGCCCGGCGGCGGGCCGGTGACGTTCTCCGCCGACGGCAAGCGCCTCGCCGCCCGGACCGAGAACAACGTCTTCACCGTCTACAGCGTCGAGCCGGAGCCGACCCTCGGCCGGCCCCTGCCGTGGAACGAGCCGGTCCGGTCCGTCTCCCTCACGCCGGACGGCCGGATCGCCGCCATGCTCGGCGGCGAGATCCGCGGCTTCCCCGGCGGGCTCATCCCGCGCCTGCTCGTCTTCGACCTGGCGACGAACAGCCAGCGCGGCGTCGTCTTCGCGCGGGGCGGCGTCAGCACCGTCAGCGGGGCGGCCTTCGTCGGCGACGGCCGCACCCTCGCCACCGACCTGGACGGCGCGCTGCAGTTCTACGACCAGACCGGCCGCGTCGCCCGGAAGCTGACGTTCCGGCCGGCGGAACGCCAGGGGGGCGGCTTCCTCTTCGGCGGGTTCCGCGACGACGACCCGCTCCTGCCGGTCGATTTCACCCGCGACGGCAAGCGCCTCGTCCTCGGCCACCGCCAGGGGAAGGTCGAACTCCGCGACGTCGCGACGAACGAGTCGGTCGCCCTCCTCGACGCGCCCGGCCCGGTCAGCTGCCGGGCGACCCTCAGCGCCGACGACGGCCACGTCGTCGCCGGGATGGCCGACGGCGCGGTCGCCGTCTGGGACCTGCGCACCGGCGCGCGGGCCGTCGCGCCGGCCCCCCACCAGGGGAAGGTCACCGCCGTCGCCGTCGCCCCGGGCGGCGGCCGGGTCGCGTCCACCGGCGAGGACGGCGTCCTCGCCCTGTGGGACCCGGCGACGAACCGGCGCGAGGCGCTGCGCGGCATCGGCGGCAAGGTCGCCGCCCTGGCGTTCAGCCCGGACGGCCAGACCCTCGTCACCGGGGCGGAGGACGGCAGCGTCCGGTTCTGGGACCCGGCCACCGGCCAGTCGCGCGGCACGTTCAAGCGCCACCTCTACCCGGTCCGCTGCCTCGCCTTCTCGGCGGACGGCTCGGCCCTGGTGACCGGCAGCTCCGGCGGCGGCCGCGGCGGCGAGTTGCTCGCCTGGCGCGACGACGCCCCGGTCCAGCACCGCTTCAACCTGGCGGACGTCGATCCGCTCGTCCGCGTCGCCCTCGCCCCGGACGGGAAGCGCGCCCTGGCCGAGACGCGGACCGGCCACCTGCGCCTGTGGGACCTGACCACCCTGGCCCGGCTCGACCCGCCGCCCGCGCCGGAGCGGCGGCCCGGCCGGCCCGGCGAGCCGGCCGTCGAGCTGGGCTTCCACCCGGACGGTAGGCCGATCGCGACCCGGCGCGAGCCGAGCCCGGAACGGCCGCACCTGGAGGCGATCGAGGCGGGCGTCCGGACCGTGCCGCAGCTGACCGCCCTCGACCTGGAGACGGGCCGGCCCGCCCCGCTGGTCGCGTTGCCCGTCCCCGAGCCGCCGGACCTGGGCGGCCTGCCGGTCCTGCCGGGCAACCTCGTCCTGTCCGGGACGGGCCGCGTCTCCCCCGGCGGGCGGTTCGTCGTCGTGTCGTCCGGCTTCGGCGGCAAGCAGATCCTGTACGACGCCCGGTCGGGGGCCGTCCTGCGCGAGACCACCCCGAGGCTCGACCCGACGCCGGGGCCGTTCCCGATCCTCGGCTCGCTGCCGGGGCTCCTCTTCGCCCCCGGGGACCGCTTCATCCTGGAGCGGTCCGGCGGTCAGGCGACCCTCCTCGACCCGGCCGGCAAGGTGCTCCTCCAGCGCCCCGTCGGCGCGGACGACCCCGGCCCGGCCGCCATCCCGCCGTTCTCGCCAGACGGGCGGCGGCTCCTGCTGCGCGACCCGGACCGCAAGGCGTTCCGCGTCTTCGACACCGCCACCGGCAAGGAGCAGCAAACCCTCGCCGACGCGGCCGGCGTCCAGGCGGCGGCCTTCACCCCCGACGGCGACGCCCTGCTCCTCGTCCGCCCGACGCCGCTGCCGACGCTCGTCGTCTGGGACGTGGCGACCGGTCAGGAGCGGCACCGCCACAAGCCGGACGGCCAGGAGTTCCGCCGGCTCTACCCGGTCCCGGGCACGACGACCGTCCTGGTCGGCGTCACCGCCGCGGACCGCTACAGGCTGGTCGATTGGACGACGGGAAAGGTCGTCCGCGAGGTCGATCTCTCCCTCCCGGACGACAAGCCGACCGTGGTCGGCGTCGTCCGGTTCAGCCCGGACGGACGCACGCTCGTCCGGCTGTCGGACCGGTCCTGCCAGGTGTGGGACGTCGCCACCTGGACGGCCCGGTTCAAGACGACCGCGTTCACGCGGTACGCCCTGACCGAGGACGGCGCGACGGCGTGCCTGCTCGGCGAGGGGAAGAAGGCCCACGTCATCGACACGGCCGCCGGCAAGGAGCGGGCCGCCCACCCGCTGGGGGACGCCCTCCAGGACGAGTCGCTCCAGCTGTCGCCGGACGGCCGGCTGCTTTACTACTCCGTCCGGCAGAAGGTCGAGACGATCGCCGAGGTCGTCGTCCGGGTCGGCCCCGATGCGAAGCCGCAGGCGTCGTTCCGGGACTACGCCGGGAAGGTGAACGCCCTGGGGCTCGACCGCGCGGCGCGGCGCGCCTTCTCGGCCGGGGCGGATCGCGTCATCCACGTCTGGGACGCGGCCACCGGGAAGGAGATCGCCGCCCTGAGGGGGCACGCCGACCCGATCGACGTGCTGGCCCTGTCGCCGGACGAGGCCCTCCTCGCCAGCGCCGGCACGGACGCGGTGCGCCTGTGGGACCTCCGCGAGATGAAGGAGCGGGCCGCCCTCGTCGGCAACGTCAACCGGGTGACGACGCTCGCGTTCAGCCCGGACGGCGCGCTCCTCGCCGCGGCGGGGGAGGACCTGGCGGTCCACCTCTGGGACGTCGCCTCCGGCACGCTGCGGGCCGTCCTCCAGGGGCACCGCGGCACGGTCCGCCAGGCGGCGTTCACGCGCGACGGCGCGACCCTGGTCACCGTGTCCGACGACGGGACGCTCAAGGTGTGGGACGTCCCGGGGGCGGCGGCGCGCCCGGCTTCCCCGGCCGGGGAGGCCGACCACGCCGTGCCGTTCGTGCTTACCCCGGACGGCCAGACGCTGTTACGCGGCCTGCGCTCCGGCCGGGTCGAGCGCGTCGATCTGCGGACGGGCCGGCGCGAGCCGCTCGACGAGTCGCACGCCGGCCCGGTCCTCGCCGTCGCGCTCAGCCCGGACGGCAAGGTCGTCGCCTCGGGCGACGGGACCGGGGCGGTCCAGGTGCGCGACGCGACGACCGGCCGGCGGCTGGCAACCTGGGCCGGCCACGACCTGCCGGTGCGCGCCCTGGCGTTCAGCCCGGACGGCGCGACGCTCGCCTCGGGCGAGGCCCCGCCGCTGAACCTGTTCGCCCCAGTGCGCCCCGGCCGGGTCCTGCTCCGCGACGCGGCGACGGGCAAGGTCCGGGCGACGCTCTGGGAGCACAAGGGCGGCGTCCAGTCCCTCGCCTACACCGCCGCCGGCGACCTCGTCAGCGCCGGCGACGACGGGACGGTCCTCGTCTGGGACGCGCGGGAAGGCCGGCCGCGCCACCGCCTGACGCACGCCGGGCCGGTGCGGGCGGTGGCGAGCCACCCGAAGATGGCGGCGCTGTACACGAGCACGGCCCAGGGGACGACCGAGGGCCGGCCGATCCGCCAGTGGCACACCGGCACCGGGACCGAGGTGACCGGGGCCTTGCCCGGCGGCATGGCCAGCGACCTGGTCGTCTCGCCGGACGGGGCGCTCCTGGTCGTGGCGACGGCGGACGGCGAGGTCGTCGTCTGGGACCTGAAGGCCCGCCGCGGCTGGCTCGCCCTGTCCGGCCGGGCCCCGGTCCGCCGGCTGGCCATCTCCGCCGACGGGGCGACGCTCGCCGGCATGGCGGACGACGGCGGCGTCGAGGTCTGGGACCTGGCGGCCCAGCTCGGCCGTCGGCTCGACGCCGCCACCCGGCCCGGGGCGCTCCTCGCCGCCCTGCCGGTGGCCGACGGCCAGGCCCTCGTCACGCTGCGGGCCGGTCACGGCCTCGACCTCGCCGTGGTCGATGCGACGACGCACCAGGACCGGCACACGACCCGCCTCAAGGACCCGCCGCCGGCGGATCGGCCCTTCGACGGCGTGTACAGCTACTCCGGGATGCGCCTGCCGCTGGCGGCGTCGCCGGACGGACGACGGGCGGCCGTGGTCTTCGCCAACGCGGCCCCGCCGAACCGGCCAGGCCACGAGCCGGAGGTCCAGGTCTGGGACCTCGAGCACGGCGAGCAGCTCCACGCGCTGACCGGCCACAAGCTCACCGTCGCGGCGCTCGCCTTCAGCCCGGACGGCCGGCGGCTGGCGACCGCCGGCGCGGACGGCGTCGTCCGCCTCTGGGACGTGGAGGCCGGCCGGCTCGTCGCCGAGCTGACCGGCCACGAGGAAGCCCTCCACGCGGTGGCGTTCTCGCCGGACGGGGCGTACCTCGCCTCCGCCGACGGCCGATCCCGCGTCCGGCTCTGGCACGTCGCCACGGGCAGGACGGTCCACACGCTCGACCTGAAGCACCCGGACGACAGGCCGATCCCGGCCGGCAGCGTCGTCCACCTGGCGTTCGCCCCGGCCGGGCCGGGCGGCTACCTGCTCGCGACCGCCCGGTCGAACGCGACCTCGGGCAAGCCGGGGATCACCCTCTGGCCGGTCGCCTCCGGCGAGGGGGCCGCGGCGACCGTCGGGCCGGGCCGCCCGCTGGACGGGGTGGCACCGGGGCGGCCGACGTTCCTCGACGGCGGCCGTGCCCTGTTCGTCGAGGAGCCCGGCGAGGTGGTCGACGTCGCGACCGGGCGGCGGCTGGCCCGGCTCGGCGGGGTCGCCGCCGACGGCTTCAACGCCCCGGCCGGCCGCGTGTTCGCCCCGGCGGCCCTCCTGCTGGCGGAATACCGCCGCGAGCCGGGCGTGTGGGCCCCCCTGGTGCAGGGCGGCGTGCCGGACAACCCGGCGGCCAACACCATCGAAGGGGGCGGCGTCGTCATCGGCGCGGCGGACGCCCGCGTCGTCTTCGGCCGGGGCGAGGTCGTCACGCTCGGCACGCCGCGCGACCAGCCGGACCGGCCGCCGGTGCTGCTGCGCCTCGCGACCCTGCCGCCGATGCTCAAGGCCGGCCCGCCGGCCGAGGGCCGCGTCGTGCCGCTGGCCGCCCCGGCCGACTTCGTCGTCCGCCACTTCGCCGCCTTCCCGGACGGGCGGGTCGTCGCCGCCGCGGCGGACGGCCGGCTGCGCGGCTGGTCGGCCGACGGCGAGCCGGCCTTCACCACGCCGGCCGGCCCGGCCCCGACGGCGCTGGCCCTCGCGCCGGACGGCCAGGCGTTCCTCGTCGGCGACGCGACCGGGCGGGTGCGGCTCCTCGCCGCGGCCGACGGGGCGGAGCAGGCGGCCTGGAAGGTCGAGGCGACCCCGACCGCGGTCGCCCTGGCGAACGACGGCCGGACGGTCGCCACCGGCCACGCCACCGGCGAGGTGCGCCTGTGGCACCGCGCCGACGGCTCGGCCGGGCGGCGCTGGGCCGCCCATGCCGGGCCGGTCGAGCACCTCGTCTTCTCCCCGGACGACAAGGCCCTCGCCACCGCCGGGGCGGAGAACCGCGTCCACCAGTGGGACCTGGCGACCGGCCGTCAGTCGGCGTGGTTCGCGCCGCAGACGCGCGTCGTCCGGGTCGCCTACCAGCCGGACGGCAAGCGGCTCGCCGTTTTGTCGCTCGGCGGGCTGACGCTGTGGAACCTCGACCCGGTCAAGGTCCACGCCACCCGCCAGACGGAGTGGGCCCTCGACGTGGCGTTCGGCCCGGACGGCAAGTCGTACGCCCTGGCGTCGGCCCAGGTGCGCGGCGTCGCCGAACGGACCGAGCTGACCCGGTTCGACCCGGCCGTCCTCGGCCGGTCGCGGCGGGTCGCGCCGCCGGAGTAGGCGGTTGGCCCTTGCCGCAACCCGTCCGGTCGGTGTAGCTTATAGCCGGTGGCCTCATCCGTCCTCTTCCGCGAGGGTACTCCGATGCCCGTGGTGGCCTGCGACTGCGGCAAGAACCTGCGCGTGCCCGACGAGTACGTCGGCAAGCGCCTCCAGTGTCCGGCCTGCGGCTCCGTCCAGCGCGTCGAGGACCGCACGGCCGGCGGGACCGCCCTGGCGACGGTCGAGACGGTCCGCGTCCGGTGCGACTGCGGCAAGCGCTTCCGCGTCGACGCCGCCTACGCCGGCCGCGTCGGCAAGTGCCCCGGCTGCGGCGAGAAGGTCGCCATCCCCGCCCCCGAGTACGATCCGATCGCCGCGCCGGACCCGGACGAGCCGCCGCTCGGCAGCCGGATCGACGCGATGCTCGCCCGCAAGAAGGCCGCCGCCGAGGCGGAGGACGCCGCGCCGAAGAAGGGCAAGAAGGGCAAGAAGAAGGCCGGCTCGATGGTGCCGGCGATGTTCCTGCTCGGCGTCGTCTTCGCCGCCGCGGCCGGGGCGGCGTACTACTTCCTCTTCATGCAGGACGGCACGTCCGGGCCGATCACCAAGGGCCCGGAAACGAACACCCAGTCCCAGTCCCGGCCGGGCGACGGCGACGCGGCCCAGGCGCTCGCCCTCGTCCCCGGCGACGCCGCCGCGTTCGCCACCGTCCGCGTCGGCGACCTCGTCACGACCAACCTCGCCAAGGAGATCCTCGCGCTGCTCCCCGAGCCGGCGACGCGCAACCTGAAGCAGTTCGAGGACGCCGTCGGCCTGACGCTGGCGGACCTCGACCGGGTCGTCGTCGTCGCGCCGACGCTGGGGTCCTTGCTGGCGGTCGCGGGGATGGGGCCGCAAGCCGAACCGGACGTGTACGTCGTCGTCACGAGCCGGAATCCGTTCGATCAGAAGAAGCTCCTCGCCCTCCTCGGGCCCGGGACGATGTCGGCCTCCCACAACGGGAAGGCGATCTCCGCCAGGGGCCGGGCCGGCCTCTACTTCCACGGCGAGACGGCCGTGGCGGTCGGCCTCCTGCCCGGCCTCTACAAGGCGATCGACCAGGCGGTGCAGCCGCGAACGGACGGCCCCCTGGCGGCGCTGGTGGCCGACGCCGGCACGCACCACCTCGCCCTCGGGGTCATCCCTCCGGCCGAGCAGATGGCGATGCTGCGGCAGGACCTGCCCAAGGAAGCCGAGCCGTTCCTGGCCCTGCTCGACGCCCAGAGCGTGCGGCTGTTCGCCGACGTCACGGCGGCCCCGGCCGTCGATCTCGACCTGGCCGCCGGGTTCCCGGACGCGGCCAAGGCCGAGGCCGCGAAGGCCGCCCTGGACGGGTTGAAGCGCGCCGCCGGCGGGCTCGTCGCCGGCGCGAAGGGCGTCCCGGCCGAGGTCGGCAAGGCGCTCGACGGGATGGCCGTCGCCCAGGACGGCACCACCGCCCGCGTCAGCGCTTCCGTCCCGATCGACCCGAAGGCGATCAAGGCGGCGTTCGACCAGGTGGGCGGCTCGGCGGCGAAGATTACCAGCCAGAACAACCTCAAGCAGATCGGCCTCGCCATCCACAGCCACGAGTCGGCGACCGGGGCCCTGCCGGCCTGGGCGACGGCCGACGCGCAGCGCAAGCCGCTGCTCAGCTGGCGGGTCGCGATCCTGCCCTATCTGGAGCAGGACCCGCTCTACCGGCAGATCCGGCTGAACGAGCCGTGGGACAGCGAGCACAACAAACAGTTCCACGACAAGATGCCGAAGGTGTTCGAGATGCCGGGCAAGCCGGCCGAGGCCGGCAAGACGTACTACCAGGCGTTCGTCGGCCGGGGGGCGATCTTCGGCAAGGACGCCGCGCAGCCGACGCGGTTTGCTCAGATCAAGGACGGCGCGTCGAACACCCTGCTCGCGGTCGAGGCGGCGACGCCCGTCAACTGGATGGAGCCGAAGGACATCGACTTCGCGGCCGGGCCGAATGGCTTCGCGCCGGAGGGCAAGGTGGGCGGCCACTTCCCCGGCGGGTTCCACGCCCTGTTCGCGGACGGGTCGGTGCGCTTCCTGCCGCTGACGGTGCCGGCGAAGGATCTGCAAGCGCTGATCACCGCCGCCGGTGCGGAGGTCGTCCCGCCGCGGACGCCGTGACCCGCCCGGGGAGAGCGGCTCTGTTGTCCGCCGGGACGAACGGGGTCGTCTGGCCGCCGATGAAGAAGTCGGACGGCCCGCCGGTGCGGGCCGCGCCGACGGCGTCGTTCCGACCGTCGCTCAGCGCGGCGGTCCGAGGACAGGCCGAACGGGTCGGCGAAGGTGTTGACCCAGCGGGGCCCGTTGCGGAACTTGCCGGCCGAGTACGGCGTGTTCGGCGGGGGTAAGGCCGCCCTCGCGCGGCGGTCAAGCACAAAGAGCGGATGATCGGTCGTCGCGCCAGGTGGGCGAGCGTGCTGCTCCGTCCGGATTCCGGTCGGCGCTGGCGTGGCGCTGAGGCGGCGTGGTAACATCCGCCACGGTAAATCCCTTCGGATTCGACGCCCGCCTCGGCCCTCATCCTGCCGAGGCCGGCCAGGGAGGACGCCCATGACGCCCAGCGGCCCGACGATCGCCCTTCGCATCGAGGAAGTCCGCACCCGGTTCGAGAACGCCTGGAAGGTCGGCCCGCCGCCGCGCGTCGAGGACTACCTCGACGGCTGGCAAGACGAGGAGCGGGCCGCCCTGCTGCGGGAACTGGTCCGCCTCGATCTCGACTACCGCCGCGAGGCCGGCGAGGCGATCACCCTGGCCGACTACGAGCGGCGGTTCCCTGGCCTGACCCCCGACACGGCGACGCGCTCGTTCGGCCCTTCGTCGAACGACGCGACCATCCCACCGCCGGCCGGCATCGCCGACGCGGTCACGCTCGACGGCAACCCGACCCCGGCCGCCGCGGCACCTGGCCTGCTGCCGCCGGGGTACGAGCTGCTCGGCGAGCTGGGTCGCGGCGGCATGGGCGTCGTCTACAAGGCGCGCCACGTCGCCCTGAACCGGCCCTGCGCCCTGAAGATGATCCTGTCCGGGGCCCATTCCAGCTCGGCCGAGGTGGAGCGGTTCAAGACCGAGGCCCAGGCGATCGCCCGGTTGCAGCACCCGAGCATCGTCCAGGTGTTCGAGATCGGCGAGCACGACGGCCGGCCGTTCATGGCGCTCGAGTTCTGTCCCGGCGGCTCGCTGGACGCGAAGCTGGCGCGGCACCCGCTGCCGCCGAGGGAGGCGGCCGACCTGGTGCGGGCGCTGGCCGAGGCGATGCAGTCGGCCCATTCCGCGAACGTGATCCACCGCGACCTGAAGCCGGCGAACGTCCTGCTCACCGAGCGCGGCGAGCCGAAGGTGACCGACTTCGGCCTGGCGAAGAAGCTCGACGAGCAGGGCGCGACCCGGACCGGCAGTGTGATGGGCACGCCGAGTTACATGCCGCCGGAGCAGGCCGAGGGCAAGAAGGACGTCGGCCCGGCGGCGGACGTGTACGCGCTGGGGGCGATCCTCTACGAGGCGCTGACCGGCCGGCCGCCGTTCCGGGCGGCGACCGCGCTGGACACGCTGTTGCAAGTCCTCACCGACGAGCCGGTGCCGGTGCAGCAGCTGAACCCTTCGGTGCCGCGCGACCTGGAGACGATCTGCCTCAAGTGTCTCCAGAAGGACGCAAAGAAGCGCTACACCTCGGCGCAGAAACTGGCCGACGACCTGGGCCGGTTCCTGGCCGACGAGCCGATCCAGGCCCGGCCGGTGGGGTCGCTGGAACGCGGCTGGCGCTGGGTGCGCCGCAATCCGGTGGTGTCGGGGTTGGCGGCAGCGGTGCTGCTGGTGTTGACCATCGGCGTGGTGGCTTCGTGGGGGCTGACCGCCTGGGCGCTGAATGAGAAAGGCAATGCGCAATACGAAGCGGGCGAAGCTCAGGCGGCGCGCGACCTGGCGCGAGCCGAAGCCACGGCGGCCCGAACGGCGGAGGAAAAGGCCAGGGCGCTGGCGAAGACCGAGGCCGAGGCGAAGACCCTCGCTCAGAGCGAAACGAAGCGGGCCGAGGACCAGAAGAAACGGGCTCAGGAAGAAGCCGACCGGGCGGACGCCGAGAAGCGGGAGGCCGTGAATCAACTGGACCGGGCGGAACGGCTGGCGTACGCGGGCAAACTGTCGCTGGCGCAGAGCGCGTTCGCCGAGGGAAACGGGGTGTTGGCATTGCGACACCAGGAGGACTGCCAGTGGAATCTGCGCGGCTGGGAACATCGTCACCTCTGGACTCGCTTCAACAGCAAGCAGACCCTTCTGGGACACACTCAGCCTGTGACCAGCGTGTCCTGGAGCCCCGACGGCAAACGCATCCTCACCGGAAGCGGGGATCCACGCAACCCTGGTGAGCCCGGTGAGGCGAAGGTGTGGGACGCGGAGAAGGGCCAGGAAGTCCTCGCCCTCAAGGGACACACCGGCGGGGTGAGCAGCGTGTCCTGGAGTCCCGACGGCAAACGCATCCTCACCGGAAGCAAGGACCGCTGGGACCGCACGGCGAAGGTGTGGGACGCGGAGAAGGGCCAGGAAGTCCTCGCCCTCAAGGGACACACCGGCGGGGTGACCAGCGTGGCCTGGAGTCCCGACGGCAAACGCATCGTCACCGGAAGCGGGGACACCACGGCGAAGGTGTGGGACGCGGAGAAGGGTACCGAGGTCCTCGCCCTCAAGGGACACACCTTGACTGTGAGCAGCGTGGCCTGGAGTCCCGACGGCAAACGCATCCTCACCGGAAGCGAGGACCGCACGGCGAAGGTGTGGGACGCGGAGAAGGGCCAGGAAGTCCTCGCCCTCAAGGGACACACCGGCGGGGTGACCAGCGTGGCCTGGAGCCCCGACGGCAAACGCATCCTCACCGGAAGCGGGGACACCACGGCGAAGGTGTGGGACGCGGAGAAGGGTACCGAGGTCCTCGCCCTCAAGGGACACACCTTGACTGTGAGCAGCGTGTCCTGGAGTCCCGACGGCAAACGCATCCTCACCGGAAGCGGGGATCCAGTAAGCCTTGGTAAGCCCGGTGAGGCGAAGGTGTGGGACGCGGAGACGGGCCAGGAAGTCCTCGCCCTCAAGGGACACACCGACGGGGTGACCAGCGTGTCCTGGAGTCCCGACGGCAAACGCATCGTCACCGGAAGCGGGGACACCACGGCGAAGGTGTGGGACGCGGAGAAGGGCACCGAACTCCTCGCCCTCAAGGGGCACCCACACTGGGTGCACAGCGCGGCCTTCAGCCCGGACGGCAAGCGTATCCTCACCGGGGGTGGAGGATATGACAACCAATGGAGACCCATACCCGGAGAGGCGAAGGTGTGGGACGCGGAGAAGGGGACCGAACTCCTCACCTTACAAGGGAGTGTGACCAGCGTCCGCTTTAGCCCGGACGAGAAGCGCATCGTCGCCGGGAGCTTTGACGGGACGGCGAAGGTCTGGATTGGGGACAAGGGCACCGAACTCCTCGCGCTCAAGGGGCACGCCGTCGAGGTGAACAGCGTCTGCTTCAGCCCCGACGGCAAACGTGCCTTCGCCTGGGATTTAGACGGCAAGGTCCTCGCCTGGGATGCGGCTACCGGACAGCCGGCGGATGCCGCCGATCCGCCCGCCCGGCCCGCGCCCGGCCCGGCCCGCTCCTCCGACGGCCGCTTCGCCGCCAAACCCGACGGTATCACCGTCACCCTCGTCGATCTGCTGCCGCCAGCACCGGCAGGCTCACCCTGGCCGTTGCCGGCTCCCGGCGAGCGGCTGCGCTACCACATCGAGCAGGCCGCCCTGGCGGAGAGCCAGAACCAGACGTTCGGCACCGGGTTCCACCGGGAGTGGGTCCGGTTGATCCGGATGGAGGGCCGCAAGGAGCTCGAAACCCGTCTGGCCGAGAAACCGACCGACCCGGCGGTAGCCAACGCCCTGGCTTACCTCCTGCTCGAAAGCCGCGAGCCGGTCGAATGGACCGTGCTGGAGCCGGTCGCGACGAAGTCGGCCAGCGGGGCGACCCTCACCCGCCAGGCGGACGGGTCGATCCTGGCCGGCGGGATCAACCCGCCCACCGACGTCTACACCGTCGAGGTCGACAATACGCTGAAGGGGGTGACCGCCCTTCGGCTGGAGGCCCTGCCGGACCCGAGCCTGCCCCACGGCGGCCCGGGCCGAGCCCCGAACAACGGCAACTTCTGCCTGTCCGAGATCGCCCTGCTCGCCCAGGGCGTCCCGGTCCCGCTCGTCGCGGCGGCGGGGGACCGCCGCCCTGTCGCGGACGACATCACCGAGCGGCACGGCCCGCACGGCGCGATCGACGGCGACCCCTTCACGTTCTGGGACGTGGCCCACCGGCGCGGCGTCGCCTCGGCGGCGGTGTTCCAGGCCGGCAAGCCGTGCGACGCCGGCCGGCTCGTCGTCCGCCTCGAGTGCCGGTCCCAGCACCCCGGGCAGACCCTCGGCCGGTTCCGCCTGTCGGCGACCACCCGGCCGAACGCTGTCCGCGACGAGGCATTAAGCGATCTGGCCCGGACCGCGTCCCCCTGGGCGCGGCTCGGGATCGCGTACCTGCTGGAGGACCGGCCCGACCTGGCCCTCGGCGCGTTCGAGAAGGCGGTGGCGGCGTCCGGCTCGCCGCAGGAGCGCGTGCTCCTCGCGTCCACCCGGGAGCAACTCGGGCGGCCCGTCGCGGCCGCGGAGGCGGCGGAGATCGGTCTGGCCCTGGCGCGCCTGCCTGCCGGCGGCGTCCATCGGTTCGTCTTCCTGCGGGGCCTCGACGTCCTGTCGCGGGGCATCGCCCGGGAGCCGACGGCCGGGTTGTTCCTGGCCCGGAGCCGGCTCCATGCCCGGGCCGGGAGCGTCGCCGTTAGTAACGCCGACTCGGCCCGGGCGATGGACCTCGACCCGGCCCGGCCGCTCGGCCGGCAGGACGCCGTCGCGCATCTCTGGGCGGCCCGTTACTGGATGGCGGCGTACGACCCGGGCCGCGCGGCGGCGAACGCCCTCGCCGCCGCGCTGCTCGACCCGCACCTGGCGAAGACGCCGCTCGCCGGCCACGTGTTCCCGACGGAGCTCGGCCTGTGGAAGGTCGATGGGGCCGACGTCGTCGCGGACGCCCGGGTCGCGGGTCACCTGCTCCGGTTCGGCGATCCGACCTGGGCCGATTTCGACATCGAGCTGGAAGCGAGCCGGCTCGGGGGCGATGGCGACATGGTCGTCGTCTTCCGCGCCGCGGACGGAGGCAAGTACGCCCAGGCGAACGTCAAGGGCGGGCCGTTCCAGTGCGCGGTGAACGTCCTGGCGGGTGGCAAGTGGACCCAGCTCGCGGCCCGGCCGGGCCCGATCGCCAACAACCGCTGGTACAAGGTCATGGTGTCGGTGCGCGGGGACAGGGCCGTCGTCCACCTGGACGGCGAACGGGTGCTGGAGACAGCCGGGATTGGCATCGGCCAGGGCCAGGTCGGGCTGCGCTCCTGGGGCCCGGCCCGGTTCCGCAACCTCAAGGTGACCGCCCCCGACGGGACGGTCCTCCTCGACGGCCCGCCACGCATCCATGCGCCGCCCACGGGAGAAACCTGGCCGCCGCTCCCCTGACCTGGACAGCCGCGAAAAAGGACGACGCCCCGCCGAGTCTCCTCGGAAGGGCGTTCTTCACACGCGGGCCAGCGGCCGCTTCATCGTGCCGGCCTCAGTAGATCTCAGGCAGCTCACCCCGGCCGCGGCGTGCGTGGGCACCGGCGGAGAGCCCTTCGGGGCGTGCGTTGCCGCCGGGCGGACGCAGCACGACCAGGTTGGGCAGGTTGGCCGGGTAGCCAAGATAGCGCCGGCACAGGGCGACCGCCTCCGGCTGCCCCTTCCGCGCCAGGACCGCCAGAACGTCGAGGATGAGCCGACGAAAGGTCGTCAGGTTCGGCCGGTCCAGGCGACAGATCGGGATCAGATCCTCGCCGCCAGGCGTCAGGCCGTGGATCGTCCCGTCTGGCCGCACCCGGAGGTGAAGACCGAGGCCGGAAGCCGGGTCGAGCGGCAGGTCGATCGCCTTCCGGGCCGCGTTGCACTGGCAGCAGGCGTAAAGGAGCGTGTCGTAGTCGGTCGGTCCGTCACCGGCCCGGCTGGTCGGTTCGACGTGTTCGACGCTGAAGTGGCTATCGCCGTCGGGAAACCAGACCTCGCGACAGCAGCAGTACACGCACCGGAAGGTAAACTCGTCCCGGAGCAAGGGCTTGTAGTGCTCGTCGTCGAGGTAGCCGCGTGGGCCGTGCCGCCGCGCGTGTGCCGCCACCGGGTAATCGAACACGTCCGGAAAGGGCCCGGGTTCAGGGACGGACGGCATCGGGAAGGCCCTCCGCCAACTGGCGGAACTGCTCGGCCAGTTCGATCAGTTGCCCGTCCCGCGGCGCGAGGGATTGATCGACAGCCGCTTGGAGCTGGTCGAGTTCGTGCCGCTCTTCCGAAGTCAGTCCGGCGTCCCGAGCCTTGCGAATCAGTTCGGCCCGTCGGCGATTGACGTGCTGCCAGGCCGACTGTCGCGCGCGTTCGTCCAGGGCCTGGCCGAGGAGTTCCGCGGCGGCCTGTTCGGGGGTGAGCTGACGCGCGGACGCTTCCTGGCGCAGCCGCGCCGCCAGCGGTTCGTCCAGCGTGATCGTCAGGTCCATGGGACGTGCCTCCGGACGTAATCGTATTCATTGTCGGTGCCGGAGAACCGGCCTGTCAAGGGACGGCGCCGTGCCAAAAAGAAGGACGCCCCGCCGAGGAGACTCGGCGGGGCGTCGGTTCGTTGTTCACACGCAGGCCAGCGGCCGCTTCTTCTTCCGCTTCGGCTTCGTCGGCGTCTCGCCCTCGGCGAGCTGCTCGAGAACCCGCTTCAGGCGGTTGCGGGCGACGTGCAGCCGACGCTTGACCGTGCCGATCGGCGTCTCGAACTCGCGCGCCATCTGCTTCAGCGTCCGGCCGCGCAGGTAGAACGCCGTCAGCGCCTCGCGGTCCATCGCCTTGAGGTACTCCAGGCCCCGGTACAGCTCCGCCGCCGCCTCGCCGCGGATCAGCTCGTCCACGGGGGCGGTCGTCCGCGCCTCGGCCGCCTCGAGCACCTCGCTCTCGACCTCCTGCACCGGGCCGCGCCGCGTCAGCCGGTTGATCGCCATGCGCACCGTGATCTGCCGCAGCCAGCCCGGGAACGCGGCCGGCTCGCGCAGCTGGTCGAGCTTGCGCATGCCGTGCAGGAACACCTCCTGCGTCAGCTCCTGCGCCTCGGCCGGGTTGCGCAACCGGGCCAGCGCCACGGCGTACACCGTCGGCTCGAAGCGCGTGATCAGCTCACCATACGCGGCCCGGTCGCCGCCCTGAGCCCGCTCGACGAGGCTCGTGATCTCGTTCCAGGTCATGTGGGTTCATGGTCCATCCGATCCCTGCGCTTGTGGCGACACCCATGCGAAACGGGGCGTCCCCCGGGCGGATCGTAGCGCCAACTTGGGGGAGGTTCTCGTTCCGTCCGACACACCCTCGACACTGGGGCGAACTACGCGCGCCCGTGCGGAGGCCGAGTGCCGGAGGTGACAGCGACGGTAAGGCCAGCGGCGGTCCGGCTCGGCGTGAGCGGACTGGTGGCTCAGGTCGCGGGGAACGGAACTCCCGTCGTCGGGATCGGTCGCGGACTGCTCGTCAAACCGGACGGGCGATGTCCGGCCTCGTCAGCCCCCGACCGATGCGTTCCCCGTGCGGCGGAAGTCCGTTCGTGTCGATCCCCGCGGGTTGCCTTTCACCCGGAGGGCGAGGCGTACCGACTTCTCCGACGGATGCCGGAAGTCGGCTCGCCCGCCAGCGGCGGGTTGTGAGGCCCGTTCGAGGACCGTTGCGAAGGTTCTGCCGTCGTGGCGGGGCCGACCGGCCCCGGGCCAGCGCGTATCGGCGTCTGGCGTCGTATCCGCCAACGTGGCGGACGTCGAGGCCGTGGCCGAGGCGGCGGCACTGCACGGGTTTAGCGGCGGATAGGGGTTGGTATTCGGGCTACCCCCGGTCCGGTCCGCCATCGCGCCGGTGGTACCGCAGAACTGCTCGACGACCTCGCCCTGCAGACGGACGACGGGACGGAGCGCCTGGGTTTCCAGCTGGATCGTGGTCATGGCGGACCTCCTGGGATAACGGAAGGACATCGAACCCGCCCAAGGGCGGCCGTGTCTCTTCGGGTAGGGAGGACGAAGCCTCTTCGTCACTGCATCGCGGTATGAATCCGGTCGGACAACGCGAGCATCGCGTGGGTCACCAACCCCCGCGTCGTCGTGTTCGTCACCGTAGTACGCCGGGCTTCGTCCCGTCGTGACAGCTACCGCGGAGAAAAAAGTACCCCGCGGGCGAGTTCATCCCTCACCTGGAGAGAGCGACGGCGGGAAAGGTTCGCACGAAAATCGAAGAGGATGAACCACGAAATACACGAAACACACGAAAGAAGACAGCAAAGTACAGCATTCCAGGTCTTCTTGGCTTGGTTCTTCCTTTCGTGTATTTCGTGTATTTCGTGGTTCATCTCTTCTCCGTACCCACCTGGCATATCCCCTTTATAATGGTGTTCGTCACCACGGAGACGAGCCATGCTGCGTACCGACCTGAAGGAAGCCGTCCACCGCGTCCTGCCGCGCGTCAAGATGCCGGCCCAGTACTGCGGCGGCGAGCTGAACAGCGTCGCCAAGGACCACCGCGCCGTCCGCGGCCGGATGTGCCTCGCCTTCCCCGACGCCTACACGATCGGCACCAGCCACCACGGCCTCCAGGTCCTCTACAGCCTGATGAACGCCGACCCGCAGTGGGCCTGCGAACGCGCCTTCACGCCGTGGCTCGACTTCGAGGCGGAATTGCGGCGGGCGAGCCTGCCGCTGTACGGCCTGGAGACGTTCACGCCGCTGTCGGAGTTCGACCTCGTCGGCTTCAGCCTCCAGTACGAGGTCTGCTACACGAACCTCCTGACCATGCTCGACCTCGGCGGCATCCCGCTGCACGCCAGGGACCGGACGATGGCCCACCCGCTCGTCATCGCCGGCGGGCCGGGGGCGCAGAACCCGGAGCTGCTCGCCCCGTTCGTCGATCTGTTCGTCATCGGCGACGGCGAGGAGAGCCTGCCCTGGGTCATGGACCGCTGGATGACCCACAAGGAGCGGGGCACCGCCTCCCGCGACGACGCCCTGGCCGACATCGTCGGCAACACGACCTGGGCGTACGCGCCGCGCTTCTACGAGCCGGAGTACCACGCCGACGGCACCGTCGCGGCGATGCACCGGACGCGCTCCGACGTGCCGAAGGAGGTCATGGCCTGCACGATCGAGCAGGACTTCGACGCGATCCCGCTGCCGTCGCACCCGATCGTCTCCTACGTCCAGACGCCGCACGACCGGATCGCGATCGAGATCATGCGCGGCTGCCCCTGGCAGTGCCGCTTTTGTCAATCGACCGTCATCAAGCGGCCGCTCCGGGTGCGGTCCGTCGAGACGATCGTCCAGTCGGCCCTGACGGCGTACCGGAACACCGGCTACAACGAGATCAGCCTGTTGAGCCTGTCGACGAGCGACTACCCGTACTTCGAGGAGCTGGTCGCCCGGATGCAGGAGGTGTTCGGCCCGCTCGGCGTGAGCGTCACCCTGCCGAGCCTGCGCATCAACAACCAGCTGCGGAGCGTGCCGGGCCTGATGAAGGGGGCGCGCCGCAGCGGTCTGACGCTCGCCCCCGAGGTGGCCCGCGACGACATGCGCGAGCAGATCCGCAAGAAGATCAAGAACGACGACCTCTACGTCGGCTGCCGCGAGGCGTTCGCCAACGGCTGGCAGAAGGTGAAGCTCTACTTCCTGTGCGGCCTGCCCGGCGAGCGGACGGTCGATCTCGACGGCATCGTCGACATGGCGAACACGATCGCCGACATCAGCAAGGAGGTCACCGGCAAGTACAAGGAGGTGACCGCGTCGGTGTCGAACTTCGTGCCGAAGCCGCACACGCCGTACCAGTGGAACGGCATGGCGACGCGCGAGTATTTGCTGGAGGCGGGGCGGTATCTGCGGACGCGCCAACGGCGGTCGTCGGTCAAGGTCAAGCAGCACGACGTCGAGCTGAGCCTGCTGGAGGGCATCCTGACGCGCGGCGACCGGCGCGTGTCGCCGGCGCTGGAGCTGGCCTGGCGGCGCGGCGCGCGGCTGGACGGCTGGGGCGAGTGCTTCAAGCCGGAGCTGTGGTGGCAGGTCTTCGCCGACCTCGGCATCGACCCGGCATGGTACTCGCAGCGCACCCGGCCGGTGGACGAGGTGCTGCCGTGGGACCACGTCAACGTCAAGAAGGGCCGCGGCTACCTGGAGAAGGAGCAGGGCCGGAGCCTGCTCCAGCTGCAGGTCATGGCCGAGGCGACGTGACGCCATTCGGCACATAGCCGCCGGCTCGCCGGCGGTCTTCGCGGCGAAATGCCCCGCCGGCTCGCCGGCGGCTAGGTGGGGGGCCGCTTGGCGAGCAGGCCGTCGATCGCCGACTCCAGCTCCCGGGCGTCCGGCACCCCGGTCCACGACCGGCGGACGACGCCGTCGCCGTCGAGCAGGTACAGCGACGGGAACGCCTCGACGCCGAGCCGGCGCGCCAGCGGGCCGCTCGGGCCGTCCCACAACGACGGCCACGGGACCGGCTTCCCGGCCAGCGCCTGTCGCGCCTGGGCCGGGTCGGCGTCGGTGTTGATGCCGAGGAGGGCGAACGGCCGACCGGCGTACTTCGTCACGAGCGACCGCCCGTGTGCGTGGAAGCGCAGGCACGGCAGTCAGCCGCTCTTCCACACCTCGACCAGGACGACCCGGCCGCGGGACTCCTCCGCGCTCACCCAGCTGCCGTCGAGGTCGCGGCCCTCCAGGCCCGGGGCCGACGGCTCGACCTTGCTCGCCTGCCAGCGCGTCGTCCCCGCGCAACCGGTCGTCAGCACCAGCAACGCCAGCGGCGTCAGCCATGCTCCGCGCATTGCCCACCTCGCCGGATCGGCTCCGTTCGTCTGTCCGCACCTCGGTTGGAGCGCGGTGCATAGCGGGTCGCGCCGAAAAAAGCGAGAGCAGCCCAGGCGGGAGTGCGGTCAACCGCCGGGGGCGTTCATTTCCACCCCGTCGATGAACCGCTTGCACTCCGGCAGCGCCGCGAGGAACAGCTTGCCGTACTGCTTCGTCAGCACGCGCGGGTCGAGGATGACGACGATGCCGCGATCCGTCGCCGTGCGGATGAGTCGGCCGAAGCCCTGCTTGAGTTTGATGATCGCCTGCGGCACCTGGTAGTCCATGAACGGCTGGCCGCCGGCCGCCTCGATCGCCTCCTGCCGGGCGGCCAGCACCGGCCGGTCCGGCACCGCGAACGGCAGCTTGGTGATGACGACGTTGACCAGCGCGTCGCCCGGAACATCGACCCCCTGCCAGAAGCTGTCCACCCCGAACAGGACCGCCTTCGGCGTCGAGCGGAACTTGTCGACCATCGCCCCGCGGGCCAGGCCGTCGCCTTGTGACAGGAGCGTGAACCCCTCGCGCGTCAGCGTCGGCCGGAGCGCGTCGGCCGTCTTCTGCATCGCGGAGTAGCTCGTAAACAGCACGAACGCCCGGCCATCGGTCTTGCGGAGGTAGGCGGGCAGCTTGTCGATGACGGCCTTCTCGTAGTCGGCCGGCCGGGCGGACGGGTCGGGCATCTGCTTGTGCAGGTGCAGCTCGGCCTGCTCGCGGTAGTCGAACGGGCTGCCGAGCTGCACCGTGTCGCTCCCCGCCAGGCCGAGCCGGGCCTGGACGTGCTTGAAGCCGGCCTTGCCGCCGCACGAGAGCGTCGCGCTCGTGGCGATGACGGTCGGGCCGCGCGAGTAGAGCATCTCCTGGAGCGCTGGCCCGACCTCGATCGGGGCGCTGCACAGCTCCAGCCGCGGCGACCGGCCGGCGGTGCTGGTCTCGAGCCAGTAGACCTGGCCGGGCAGGCCCTGGGCCAGCCACAGGCGCAGCTCGTCGCGCAGGGTGCCGGCCCGCGACAGGGCCGAGGCGAACTCGAGCTTCGTCTCCTCCTCGAGGCCCTTCGCCGTGTCGGCGATCCGCGTCGCGAGCTTCTTCAGCTCCTCGGACAGGGCGTCCGGCACCGGATTCGGCTCGCGGACGCGGACGCTGTCCTGCCGGGCCGCCCCGGGCCGGCTGCCGTCGCGCGGCTGCTTGGCGATCCAGACGCCGAGCGAGGCGAAGAAGCGCTCGCCGGCCTGCCGGACGACCTCGACCTGCTTGCGCGATTCGTCGTCGCCGAAGAGGGCGAACAGGCCGCGCTGGTGCTGCGGCTGCCAGAGCTTGTTGCACAGCCAGTCGATCGCCCCCTGGCCGACGCCGAGGCCGAGGTGGTCGGCGGCGACGTCCTCCAGGGTGTGGGCCTCGTCGAAGATGACGGCGTCGTACTTCGGCAGGACGCCGACGCCGTCCTCGGCGACGGCGCGCAGCTTCAGGTCGGTGAAGAACAGGGCGTGGTTGACGATGAGGATCTGGGCCCCGTGCATCTGCCGGCGGGCGCGGAAGTAGAAGCACTTGGCGTACTCGGAGCAGTTGCTGCCGAGGCAGTTCGCGCCGTCGCTCTCGACGAGTTCCCACACGGCCGGCCCCGGGGCGAACGGCAGGTCGGACCGGCTGCCCTCGGTCGTCGTCCGCGACCAGCGGCCGACCTGGGTGAGCTGGTTCTGGTCCTGGCCGCCGAAGAGGAGGGCCGACGCCCGCTGCTGGGCGAGGCGGAGGCGGCGGAGGCTGAGGTAGTTCGCCCGGCCCTTGACGAGGGCGGCCTGGAACGGCTTCTCGAAGACGGATTGCAGGAACGGCACGTCCTTGCGGAGGAGCTGCTCCTGGAGCGAGATCGTGTGCGTCGAGATGACGATCTTGCGCTCGGCCTTCTCCTGGGCGTAGAGGACGGCGGGAACGAGGTAGGCAAAGGACTTCCCGACCCCGGTCCCCGCCTCGACGAGGAGATGGCGCTTCTCGGCCAGGGCACGGGCGACGGCGTCGGCCATCTCCAGCTGCTGTGGCCGGGACTCGTAGCGCTCCATCTTTTGGGCGATGAGGCCGTCGGAGCCGAGGACGTCGTGGACCGTCATGCCTTCCTCCGGGCACCGTTCGTGGTGGCGGAGGTATCATACCGGGTGCCGCCGACCGGGGAGAAGGCGAGCAGCCCCGGCCGAGGTGGATTCGCCGCACCGGCCGGCGCGGGAGGGCGGCGACGCGAAGTCGCCAGAGCGGGCGGAAACCGGTTGACGGCCGGGCTCGCCCCGCGGTGTAATACCTTGCCGGCGAGGTAATACCGGGCCGGCGCTCCGTGATGCCCTGCCGCCGCGGGGAATACCCCGTCGGGCCGGTCAGGATAGCCACCCGTTCGGTGACGGAGGCGTGGGACGAAAGGCTTGGACACGGGGAGAATATGTACCGACTACACCGCGGCTCGTCGTCCGGGCTGGCCGTCCTCGTCGCCGTGTTGGCAGTCGCCGGTTGCGGGCAGATGCCCCAGCCGCCCGGCGGGGACAAACCGAGTGAGGAGAAGTTAACCCCCGGCCTGCCGGTGGTGCCCGGCACCACCCCAACCACCCCCGCCGCCTTCACCCCGACCGGCCGCTGGGAGACGACAGAGAAGCTGCTGCTCTCCGCTGAGGACGCGGCGAAGCTAGTCGCCGGCAGCCTCCGCGTCAGCCCGGACGGGCGGCGGTGGGCGTTCGCGAAGAAACTCGGGGAAACCGAATACGTCTGGGTGGTGGACGGAGAGCCGAGCGCCAAGTTCTACAGCATCGAGCCGGCGAACTTCATCTTCAGCGAAGACGGCAAGCGAACCCTCTACACCGGGATGGTGTGGGAGAAGCAAGAGTACACCTATCGGGTCTATCTGGACGGCAAACTGATCGAACCGACCGTCTGGAAGTATCCGGTCGGGTATCTCCAGTTCACGCGAGATGGCAAGCACTACGCATTTTTCACCGGCCACACCGTGAGCGGCGTCAAACTTCGCCCGATGATTGACGGCAAGGCGGTTGACACCTCCAAGGTGGGCGAATACGTCTCGCTGAACCTCTACCCCGGATATGATCGATTCGTGTGGACGAGCAAGGCGCAAGAAGCCCCGTATACGTTCACGGTCGAAGGCAAAGAGGTGAAGGAAGGCGGCGGTTTCGGGACCGCCCCGCCAGAATTCCGGGCATCCAAGAACGGGATGAACTACGCTTTCCTGACCAGCCGCCCCGTGGTGGTGAATGGTGTCTCCCACATGAAGATGGGCAGCATTCACCTGGCCTACCCCCTCGACGGCCAGGCCAAGTCGGACGTCCAACTGAGCGACGACGGCGAGCACGTCCTGTACGCCGGAGAGAGCGAGGGCAAGCAGTACGTGTCGTTCGACAACAAGTGGCACGAGTTGGACGCGACGCCGCTCCTCCCGCTCACCCTCAGCCCGGACGGCGCGCACTGGGCGTGCTTCGCGGGCGGCTCGTTGTGGGTGGACGGGAAGAAAGGCAAGGAGGCGTACGCCCGCAGCGGGGAGTTGTACAAGGGCGACCTCCTTGTGGAGGCCGGTCGCCCCCGCATCACCTTCAGTGCGGACGGCAAGCAGGTCGCGTACTCCGCCTCCACCTTGGTGGAGGAGAGCACGCGGCACGTCGCGTTCATGGTGCGGGACGGGCACGAGCAGAAGCGGTTCACCTGGGTGAGCAACCACGCCGCCTTCAGCCCGGACGGGAAACACCTGGCCTACTTCTCCGCGGACTCGATCGCCGCCAAGGGCGAACGGTTCCTGACGGTGGACGGCGAGCGGTTGGGAAAGGGTTACTCGGGGTTCCACGACAAGGTGTCGGCGACGTTCTCGCCGGACTCGCGGAGCGTCGGATTCGTGGCGAAGAAAACCGGCGACCTGTTCGCCGTGCTGGATGGTGAAGAACAGAAGACCTACCACGAGATCGGACCGGAGGGCACGCGGGTGGGGTTCACCACGGACGGCAGCTACACATTCATCGCCATCCTCGGCGGGGCGTCCTACTGGGTGGAGGCCAAGCGAAAGTAGCCGCGACTCGCCCGGCAGGCCGCCGAATCAAACGCTGCACCTGGCCGCGGCCGCGACATTCGTTTCTGGGAGATTGAGCGCACCTGACGTGGTCCCGGCAGGCGCGCTTGGGTGTTCGGCCGGCCGCCAGTACCGCGTTCGTGTACGCCTCCTCGCAACCGCCCGTCCACGCGGCCGTCACGACCACGCGCCCCCCAGGTGGAGCGCCGCCGGGAAGCCGATCCGCACGACATGCGAGAGCCGAGAGGGGTGCTTGGCCCGCGCCGCCCGGACCGCCTCGTCCAGGGTGTCGGCCAGGAAGTGGTCGCCGGACTCCGGCTCGATCGCGACGAACCGGCCGCGGTGATCCGCCTCCAGGGCGGCCCGCAGCCGCTTGTCGTAGATGTCCTTGGCCCGCTCGGCGACGGACCGGGTCTCAGCCGTTACCATGGTGACCTCCTCGACCAGCGTCCACAGGCATTGTACGCTCACCGGCTGGGTGGCCATCGCAGACACCGAACGAAGTCGCATCGCGTCTCGGCGGTGTTCTTTGTGCCGTCGTGGTGATATCTCTTCGGCATGGACACCGCCACCTGGAGCCGGGCCCGCTCGGCGATGATGCTCGACCCGAGCACGGTCAACCTCAACACCGGCTCGTTCGGCCCGCTGCCGCGCCGCGTCTTCGACCGCGTGACGGCCCTGCGGCAGCGCCTCGCCGAGGAGCCGATGGACTTCCTCGTCCGCCAGCTTCCGCCGCTGTTGTGGGAGGCGCGTGACCGGCTCGCCCGGTTCGTCCACGGCGACCCGCGTCGGCTCGTCTTCACCGTCAACGTCAGCGCCGCGATCAACCTCGTCGCCGCGTCGCTCCGGCTGGCGTCGCCGGGCGAGATCCTCCTGACCGACCATGAGTACGGCGCGATGCACTGGGCCTGGGAGCGGGCCGCCCAGCGGCAGGGACTGACCCTGCGCACGTTCGCCCTGCCGACGCGGACCGAAGACCCCGGCGCGATCGTCGATGCGGCCGTCGCGGCGATGACGCCGCGCACCCGGCTGTTCTTCTTCTCGCACGTCCTGTCGCCGACCGGGCTGGTGCTGCCGGCCCGCGAGCTGTGCGCCGAGGCCCGGCGACGCGGCGTCGTCACCGTCGTCGACGGGGCGCACGCCCTGGCGATGATCGACCTCGACGTCGAGGCGGTCGGGGCGGACTACTACGGCAGCAACTGCCACAAGTGGCTGCTCGCCCCGACGGGCAGCGGCTTCCTCTACGCCCGGCCAGACGCCCTGGACCGGCTCGCCCCGCTCCACGTCAGCTGGGGCTGGCCGATCCTCGACCGGGCGCGGCAGGACGAGCGCGACGAGTTCGGCTCGACGCCGCGTATCCGCCAGCTGGAGTTCGAGGGGACGCGCGACGTCTGCCCGTGGCTGGCGGTGCCCGAGGCGATCGACTTCCAGGAGCAGCTCGGCCTCGACGCGATCCGAGGCCGGATCGAGGAACTGGTGCGCCACACGCGGCGCGTCATCGCCCTGCCGCCGGAGACGCCGGAGCACCCGGCCCTGCACGGCTCGCTGACGGCGTTTCGTCTCCCGGACGGGATCGACTTGGCAGCCCTGCGGCGCGGCCTGTGGGAGAAGCACCGCATCGAGGCCCCGGTGATCGAGAAGCCGGACCGGGCGATGGTCCGCGTCTCGACGCACTTCTACACGACCGAACGCGAGGTCGATCGGCTGGCCGAGTCGCTGCGTTCCCAGGGCGTGAGGTGACGCCAATAACCCAGCGGGTTACTTACCGGCGGCCAGACGTGCGACGTCCCAGACCTGGACCAGCCCTCTGCCTCCGGCCGTGGCGAGCCACTTGCCGTCCGGCGAGAAGGCGACGCTGAACGCCCCGGCCTCTTCCAGCAGGACGAGCCGCCTGCGTGTGGCCAGGTCCCAGACGGCGTAGCCGTCCGACACCGCCGCCGAGGCCGCCAGCTTGCCGTCCGGCGAGACGGCCACGCACCGCACGTCGGCATTCCCCCCACCGTGACGCCCCAACTCGATCGGCGGGGCGTTCGCCCTGGTCGCGTCGAGCAAGAGGACCGCGAACCCGTCGCCGGCAACGACGCCATTCCCATCCTGTGTGAAGGCGACCGACCACGCCTCGGTGTTGCTCCGGTGCAGGGTGCGGTCCGGTGCCAGGCCCTCGTCGGTGACCTTCCACAAGGCGAAACCCTCGTCGTCCCGCGAGGCCGATGCCAGTTGTTTGCCATCGGGCGAGAAGGCCACGTCGTTGACGTGCCGGTCCCCCGCACCGCGGAGGAACCCGGACTTCAAGGCGTCGAGCCCCTTGTCGGCGACGGCGTAGAGCCGGACGGCCGGGTCGGTTGCGACGGCCAGGCGCTTGCCGTCCGGAGCGAGGGCCAGCGCGCGGACGTACGCGCCGCGCATCTCCGCCTCGTCGATGACCTCCCCTTTAGCGAGGTCCTGAAGATAAACCGAGGTGACCCCCTGGACCTGGTCCTTGCGGCACTTGCCGCCGTAGGCCAGGCGGTCGCCCTCGCCCAGGAAGGCGGCCGACAGGGCGGGCACCTTCGGCTGGAAGCGGTGCAGTTCGTTCCACGTGCCGACGTCCCAGACCCGGACGGCCGTATCGCCGCCGGCGACGACCTTCTTGCCGTCGGCAGAGAAGGCGACGCACTGGACGACGTCCTTGCCGTCGGTCAGCGTCGCCGCCGGCTTCCGCTCCGGGGCCTGCTCGACGGGGCGGGTCGGGAACGCCAGGAGGGTCGTCCCCAGGAGGGACAGGATCAGGGTGCGGGAGTACGTCATGGCGGCCTCCGCTCGGAAATGAGGATGGTACGCCGGGACGGCTCACGCCGCCGGCGCGTTCATGCGCCACAGGCCCTCGAATTCCTCGGCGATGACCTCGTACATCGCCGAGCCGGCCTTGCACTGCCACAGCGGGCAGTGCCGCCGCCGCCGGCTGTACAGGTACGGCAGGTAGACGCCGAAGTCGTCCGTCCGCGTCGTCTGGCAGTGCAGCGTCCCGCGGACGATCTGCCGGAAGGCCAGGTTCGGCTCCTTCGCCGCCAGCCGGGCGAAGTACTTCGCCATCTCGTTGATCTCGCGCGTCACGTCGTCCAGGTCGACCTCGGTCAGCGTCTCGTTAATCATGTGCGCCAGGGTCGGGTTGTCCGGGTGCATGATCAGCACCCGCACCGCGCAGCCCTCGGCCGCCTTCTGCGTCACCAGCTCCGAGAAGCCCTTGCCGCCGCGCCACGGGCCGAGGTGGATGCCCAGGATCTCGAACACGCCCTTCGTGTCGCGGAGGAGCTGCTGCCACGTGTCCGGCGTGCCGAAGGCGTTGCCGTTGACGTAGTACGAGAAGGCGTTGACCCCGTCGCGCTCGCCGCCGCGCAGGACCGGCTGGCCGAACGGGCTGCGCGCCTGCCAGCCGTTCGCCTCCAGGGCCCGGACGTGGGCGACGATCTGCTGGACGTACGTCTTCTCGAACAGGGACCGCGGCTTGAGGTCGTACTGGACGCAGCGGATGTCGCCGATGTCGAACGGGAGCGACTCGCCCTTCTGGAGCAGGACGATGACCGGCCGGCCGGCCGCGTGGGCGACGGCCAGCTCGTAGAACACGTTCGGGTTGTGGCCGGTCAGGATCGCGATCGACAGGTCGTCGTTGAGGATCTCGCGGAACATCTGCTCCGTGATCTTGCCCGGCTCCTGGAGGTGGTCCGACCGGAACGCCGCGATGCCGCACTCGGCCATCGCCGGCTGGATGATGTAGTCGAACACGTCGTCGGCGTGCTCGCGGACGGCCGACCCCTCCGGCCCGATCGGGCTGATGACGAAGCAGCGCCTCACCGCCGTCCCTCCGCCTGTGCCGCAAGGAAATCCCCCCGCCGACGAATATACTGAAAGCGGCGGGCGGCGCGTCGGCCGTCCGGTCCCACTCGACGGAGGCCCCATGCGCCGCGCGTCCGTGCTGCTCCTCATCGCCGTCCTGGTCGGCCTCGCCGGGTGCGGCTCGGCGAAGACGATGCCGTCGTTCCGGATCCGGGACGTCTCCGGCGAGACGCTCTCCGGCGACGACCTGCGCGGCAAGGTCGTCCTGCTCGACTTCTGGGCGAGCTGGTGCGGGCCGTGCCTGGCGGCGGCCCCGATGCTGGAGAAACTCCACCGCGACTACGGCGAGCAGGGCCTCGTCGTGATCGGCGTCAACGTCAGCGAGCGCGACCCGAGCGCCGAGGCGATCCGGGCCTACGCCGAGAAGAAGAAGCTCACCTACCGCTTCGCCTGGCAGGCGGACCGGCTGGCGAAGGACCTCGACGTGGACTCCCTGCCGACGATGATCCTCCTGGACCGGCAGGGCAAGATCCGCGACCGGCTCGACGGCCTGCCGGGCAACGCCGACCGCCGGCTGCGCGACGCGATCAAGGGCCTGCTCGCGGAGTGACTTTGACCTTCCCGCGCGGCTCCGCTAGGCTAAACACTCCCCCGGCCCTGGCCGGGTGTCCTTTCCCTCACGGAACACGACCGGCATGGCCGAGCAGTACATCTTCCAGATCGAGGCCCTCAACAAGGTCTACCACAAGCGCGAGGTGCTCAAGAACATCTACCTCGCGTTCTACCCCGGCGCGAAGATCGGCGTCATCGGCTCCAACGGCGCGGGCAAGAGCACCCTGCTCCGCATCATGGCCGGGCAGGACAAGGACTTCATGGGCGCGGCCCGCCTGACCGCCGGCTTCTCCGTCGGTTTCGTCCCGCAGGAGCCGCGACTGCCCGCCGGGACGACCGTGCTCGAGAACCTCGAAGAGGCCGTCGCCCCGGTGCGCGGCCTGCTCAAGGAGCAGGAAGACATCGGCGAGGCGATGGCGACCGCCGACGCCGACGCGATGGACAAGCTCATGGCCCGCATGGACCGCGTCCAGGCCGCCATCGACACCGCCGACGCCTACAACCTCGACCGCAAGCTCGAGATCGCCATGGACGCGATGCGCCTGCCGCCGCCCGAGCAGGGCGTCGATAGCCTCTCTGGCGGCGAGCGGCGGCGCGTCGCCCTGTGCAAGATGCTGTTGCAAGCGCCGGACATGCTGCTCCTCGACGAGCCGACGAACCACCTCGACGCCGAGTCGGTCGCCTGGCTCGAACGCACCTTGCAGGAGTACCAGGGCACCGTCGTCGCGGTGACGCACGACCGCTACTTCCTCGACAACGTCGCCCAGTGGATCCTCGAACTCGACCGCGGCCAGGGCATCCCCTGGAAGGGGAACTACACCTCCTGGCTGGAGCAGAAGAAGAACCGCCTGGAGAAAGAAGAGCGGGCGAGCGACGCGCGCAAGAAGGCCCTCGAACGCGAGCTGGAGTGGGCCCGCATGGCACCGCGCGCCCGCATCGGCAAGAACAAGGCCCGCCTCGCCGCCTACGAGAAGATGGCGGCCCAGGAGTACGAGGAACGCGAGGACGAACTCGTCCTCCAGATCCCGCCCGGGCCGACGCTCGGCAGCACCGTCGTCCGCGCCGAGGGCGTCCGCAAGGCCTACGGCGAGAACCTGCTCGTCGAGGACATGAACTTCGACCTGCCGCGCGGCGGCATCGTCGGCGTCATCGGCCCGAACGGCGCGGGCAAGACGACCCTGTTCCGGATGATCGTCGGCCAGGAGAAACCCGACGGCGGCAAGCTCACCGTCGGCGAGTCGGTCGTGGTGTCGTACGTCGATCAGAACCGCGACGCCCTCGACCCGGAGAAGACCGTCTTCGAGGAGATCACCGGCGGGACGGACCACATCGTCCTCGGCAAGCGCAAGGTCGCCTCGCGCGGCTACGTGTCGCGGTTCAACTTCAAGGGCCCGGACCAGCAGCGCAAGGTCGGCGAGCTGTCCGGCGGCGAGCGCAACCGCGTCCACCTGGCGAAGCTGCTACGCTCCGGCGGCAACCTCCTCCTGCTCGACGAGCCGACGAACGACCTCGACGTCGATACGCTGCGGTCGCTGGAGGAGGCGCTGCTCAACTTCGGCGGCTGCGCCGTGGTCATCAGCCACGACCGGTGGTTCCTCGACCGGATCGCGACGCACATCCTCGCGTTCGAGGGCGACAGCAAGACGGTCTGGTGCGAGGGGAACTACCAGGTCTACGAGGCGCTGCGCAAGCAGCGCCTCGGCGTCGAGGCGGACCAGCCGCACCGGATCAAGTACAAGAAACTGGCCTGACCCGGGCGCGGTATCAGTCGTAGTGTCGGAGCCCCAAGCCCGGGCGTGGCAACGCCCGGGGTTCCTGCCGCCCCGGGCGTTGCCACGCCCGGGCTTGAGAACACTCCATGATGCGCCTGGTCGACGTGACGAAGACCTACACCCAGGGCCGCCGCACCGTCCAGGCGGTGCGCGGCGTTAGCCTGGAGGTCGTCCCGGGCGAGTTCGTCGCGATCATGGGGCCGTCCGGCTCCGGCAAATCGACGCTGATGCACCTGTTCGGGGCCCTCGACACGCCGACGACCGGCCAGGCGCTCTTCGACGGCCAGGACCTCGCCCGCATGTCCGACCGGCAGCGGTCGCACCTGCGGCGGACCCGGGTCGGCTTCATCTTCCAGTTCTTCAACCTGCTGCCGACGCTCCGCTCGACGGAGAACGTCGCCCTGCCGCTGCTCCTCAACGGCACCGCCCGGGGCAAGGCCCTCAAGGCGGCCGCGGAGTCGCTCGACCGGGTCGGCATGGGGCACCGGGCGGACCACTACCCGGAGGAGATGTCCGGCGGCGAGATGCAGCGCGTCGCGATCGCCCGGGCCCTCGTCGCCGAGCCGGAGGCGGTCCTGTGCGACGAGCCGACCGGCAACCTCGACTCGGCGACGAGCAAGGAGATCCTGAACCTCCTGCGCTCCCTGCCCGACGACGGCAAGCGCAGCGTCGTCATGGTGACGCACGACGCCAGCGCCGCCGCGTACGGCGACCGTCTCGTCCTGATCCGGGACGGCCTGGTCGAGAAGATCGACCGGCTGACCGACCGCGCCGCGGCCCCGACCCACAAGGACGCCCCGTGTTCACCCTCCTCCGCACGCTGAGCCTCGCCTACCTGGGACAGCGCTGGACGCGGACGATGCTGCTCATCGCCAGCATCGCCCTCGGCGTCGCCACCCTCGTCGCGACGCGCTCGCTGCACGACGCGCTGAAGCGCTCCGCACGCGACGTCGTCAGCCCGATGACCGGCCTGGCCGACCTCGTCATCGTCAACGGCCAGAGCGGCGTGCCGAAGAGCGTCCTGCCGGCCCTGCGCGACCCGACCATCCCCGGGGTGGCCGAGCTGCGGCCGCTCGTCTTCGCCCGGGCGTCGCTGCCCGACCGGGCCAACGCCCAGACGTGGATCCTCGGCCTGGACGTCTCGCTCAAGGACGCCGAGACGCTCGACAAGGACGCCGGCCGGTTCGACCTCGACGTCAAGCTGGTCGATACGGTCCAGCTCTTGACGCGCGCCCTGCGCTACGGCAAGCTCGCCCTGGCGACGCCGGCCCTGGCCGACAAGGGCGAGGCCCTCCGCCTGCGGGCCACCGGCCGGGAGGCGACCGTCGGCCTGCTCGGCACGGTCGACGTGAAGGAGAAGAAGGGCCTGTCCGTCCTCGGCGACAACGTCGTCTTCACCGACCTGGACACCGCAGGCCTGTTCGCCACGCCGGACCGGCCGGGGACGCTCACCCAGGTCAACGTCAAGCTCGCCCCCGGGGCCGACGCCGCCGCCGTCCAGGCGGAGCTACAGCGCCGCGTCGGCGTCGCCGCCACGGTGCAGACCGCCGAGGCGAACTTCGCCCAGTACTTCGAGCTGGCCGCCGGCCTGGAACTCGGCTTCCTGCTCGGCAGCGCCGGGGCGCTCGTCGTCGGCGTGTTCCTCATCTACAATGTGCTCTCCGTCGGCGTGGCCGAGCGGCGGCACGACATCGGCGTGCTGCGCTCCGTCGGGGCGACGCGCGGCCAGATCGCCAGCCTGTTCGTCGCCGAGGCGTTCGGCCTCGGCCTGGTCGGCTCGCTGCTCGGACTGCCGATCGGCTGGGCGATCGCGTGGTTCGCCCTGGGGCCGATGGGGCAGCTCATCAGCGAGATGTACCTCGCCGTTGATGCCCGCAACCTCGACGTGTCGCTGTGGACGCTCGGCATCTCGCTCCTGGCCGGGGTCGGCACGGCGGTCATCGCCGCCCTGGTGCCGGCCCTGCAGGCCGCCCGCGAGGAGCCGGCCGACGCCGTCCGCCGGGTGCCGCGGCGCTCGGGCGGGTTCCTCGTCGCGATGCAGGTCGCCGCCGTCGTCGGCCTGATCGGCTGCGGCCTCGGCTTCACGCTCTACCGCGAGCAGCTCCCGGTCCGGTTCGGGGCGTTCGCCGGGATCGTCTGCCTGCTCGTCGGGGCCCTCGTCGCGACGCCGCTGCTGGCGGCGGGATTCGCGTGGCTGCTCCAGACGCCGACGCGCCGCCTGCTCGGCCTGGAGGGCCGCCTCGCCGCCGACAACCTGTTCCGCTCGCCGGGCCGGACCGGCCTCGTCGTCGCCGCCCTGGCCGCGACGACGGCCCTCGTCGTCCAGACGGCCGGGTTCATCCACTCGAGCAAGCTCGCCATCGTCGGCTGGATCGACGAGGCGATCGCGGCCGACCTGTTCGTCACTAGCGGCGACAACGTCACCAAGCTCGGCGTCACCCTGCCGATGGCGACGACCCTCGCCCAGGAGATGGAGGCCCTACCCGGCGTCGCCGCCGCGGTGCCGGTGCGCTTCCATCGGGTCGACTTCCGCGAGCGGATCGTCATGATCCTGGCGGTCGATCTGCGCGCCCTGGCCGGCAAGGGCCTGTCGCACAACCCGGCCCGCGACGTCGAGGCGAACCCGCGCCTGCTCGAGCCGGGCGTCGCGTCCGTGTCGGAGAACTTCGCCGCCCTGTACAAGGTGAAGGCCGGCGACCGGCTGACGATCCCCGGCCCGGCCGGCCCGGTCGAGCTGGACATCCTCGGCACGTACCAGGACTTCTCGTGGAACCGCGGCACGATCCTGATCGACCAGGCGTGGTACCAGGCGACCTTCGGCGAGCGCGTCGCCGACGTAGTCGACGTGTACGTCAAGCCGGGGGCGACGACGGCCGACGTGCGGCGGGCGCTCGTCGAGAAGTGGGGCAAGAGCGACGCCCTGTTCGCGACGGAGAGCGGCACGTTCAAGGGCGAGATCGCGGCACAGCTCGACCGGGTCTACCTGTTCGCGTACGCCCAGCAGGGCGTGATCGGCATCGTCGCCCTGCTCGGCGTGGTGAGCGCGCTGCTCATCTCGATCCTGCAACGGCGGCGCGAGCTGGGCCTGCTGCGGGCGGTCGGGGCGTCCCGGCCGCAGGTGCTGCGGTCGGTGCTGGCCGAGGCGGGCCTGATGGGCGTCATCGGCGCGGGGATCGGCCTGCTGGTCGGCCTGGTCCTGGAGTGGTACGTCGTCCGCATCCTGATCCTCGACGAGGCGGGCTTCCTGTTCGACGTGGCGGTGCCGTGGGTGCAGGTGGGCGTCATCGCCGGCCTGGCGGTGCTGCTGCCGCTCGTCGTCGGCGTCTGGCCGGCGCTGCAGGCGACGCGCGTCGGCATCGCCGACGCGATCGCGTACGAGTGATTGTCACATCGCGGCCGGTGGCGACGGCGGCGCGACCTGTTGCCTGAGCAAGTCGCGGATCTCCGTGAGCAACTCCTCCTGGCGCGTCGGCGGCACGGACTCGTCCTTCTTGGCCCGGACCATCCAGCCGAGGAACTTCACGACGAAGAGGAAGAGCAGCCCGGCGAGCAGGAGGAAGTTGACGAACTCGCCGAGGAACTGGCCGTAGGCGATCTCCTGGCCGTTGACCTCCCACTTCCATTTCGTGTATTCCTGGTTCCCCGGGACGACGACGGCGATGAGCGGCATGATGACGCTCTTGACGAGCGAGTCGATGATCCGGGCGAACGCCGCCCCGATGACGACGCCGATCGCCAGGTCGACGACGTTGCCCTTGAAGGCGAACTTCTTGAACTCGTCCCAGAGCGAGTAGACCTTCTTCGCCGGCTCGGACGCCGCCAGGTCCTGCAACTGCTTCATGGCCCTTCTCCGCGTGACGTGCGATCGACCACCCAGCGTCCGTCCGTGCCGACCTCGGCGCGCGGCCGGCACGCCCGGGCGAGGACCGGCAGCACGGCGGCCGGGTCGGCACCGAGCAGGCCGGCACAGAAGACGGGGTTGAACTCGACGACGGCCCCGCCGCGCTCGTCGATGAGGCCGACGTCCACGACGACCGCCGGCGGCAGCGACACGGCCTTGTCAGCGGCCATCCGCCGGAGGAGGTCGCCGACCGCGGCCGGGAGCTGGGCCTTCTCGCCGCCCTGTCCCCACGGCTTCCAGTTCGCCCGCCCGAGTAGAATGTACGGAGAGAACGCGACGACGCGGCCGTCGAGCAGGAAGCAGCGGTACTCGGCGACCCACTCGACCGGCTCGGACAGGAGGACCGGCGTCGCCGGGTCGATCGGCCGGCGCTCGCGGATGTCGGCGGGGGAGGCGTAGAGGCCGGCGTCGAACACCTTGGCGAGCGGGTCGGCCGGCTTGACGAAGGTGCGCCGCGTCAGTCGGCCGAGGTCGGCGAACGTGGCGAACTGGACGGTCCGTTGCAGGTAGACGCCCGGCAGCCGGGCGAGGAGGTCGAGCGGCGGTTCGAGCAGGGCGAGGCCGAGCCGCCCGGCCGCATCGAGGGCCGTCTCGGTCGTGACGTAGACGACGACGGGAGGTTCGAGCCCCTCCGCCACGGCGGCCAGGTCGTGGACGCGCCAGCCGGCCGCTTCGGCGGCCGCGGCGAGGCCGCGATCGGACGAGTGGTCGCGCGAGGCGAGGACGAGCGTGGGCATGGCGACACCTCCGGTGGTTGGTTCGGGGGGATCGACCCGAGGACGGGGCTCAGCCGCTCACCGTCACGCCCTTCCAGAACGCGACGTAGCCGGCGATGTGCTTCGCCGCGTCCTTCGGCGTCGGGTAGTACCATACCGCGTGGGCGATCCGCTGGCCAGCCGCCACGTTCCGAGGGTACAATCCATCCCGAGCCGGGTGGCCGAGGCGAAGCGATCGGGCTCGTGGTCGAGAAGCGAGTTGAACGTCGACGGCCTGCGCCCCCGGCCCTCGACGCCCCGGACCAGCGGCAGGCGCGAAGTGGCGTCCGCTCGACTTTCGCGCGGAACCGAGGAGTCCCACCGCCATGGCGACTTCGGCCACCAGTCCGAAGTGCGAGGGCGATTTCCGTTGCCCGGACGACGCGGCCGGCAAACGCATCCGCTGCCGGTACTGTCGCCACGTCTTCCTGATCGGGCCGGCGCGCCGCCTACGGCGCGAGCCGGACGGCGACGCGGGGTTCCCCACCTGGCTGCTGGTCGCCATCCCCGCGGGGGTACTCTTGCTGGTCGCCGGTACCGGGATCGCGGTCGGCATCGCGGCCTTCCGCAGCGCCGTGCCCCCGCCGCAGGCTCAGGGGCCGGCCCCTGGGCCGATCCCGGTACCGGGGCTTGGCCCGGCTCCCGGCCCAGCGCCCGCTCCGCCGCCCGCGCCGGTCCCAACACCGGAGCCCGGACCACAACTGCGGCCGCCGGAGCCGATCGCCTGGACGGTCCAGCCGGACCCCCTCCCCACCGGAGGCGACGGGCCGTTCGACACCAAGACCAGCATCACGGTCGGCGACCTGGGGGCCCAACTCCCCTCGACGCCGAGCCCGTTCGGTGTCCTGAGCCCGGTGCCCAAGAACCGCGAGGAGGCGGTCTACCAAGTCTACGACCTGCGGACGATGAAGCCCGCCGGCAAGCCGATCCCGCGGCGGCTCCTGCACCAGCACGTCACGGCGAGCCCGAACGGGCGGCACGTCCTGACCGTCAACCCGCAGGGGGGCATCGACGTCTTCTCCGCCGCCGAGGGCGAACGGATCGGCGGCGTCCCCAAGCTGCCGGCCGGCAACCTCGTCCTGATCGACTTCGCCCCCGACGGCCGACCCTTCACCGTCCACGACGTCAACGGGTTGAACACGGCCCGGACCTGGGACCCGGCCACGGGGCAGGCCGTCGCCGAGTTTCGTCTCGCCGAAGCCGCCGATTGGCGGTGGGTCACGTTCACCCCCGGCCACCGCTACTTCATCCTCCAGGAGACGCGGCCGGACAGCACCTACCACCTGCACTTCCACGAGTTGGCCACCGGCAAGGTCGCCGGCCACATCGAGTTGCAGGCGGCCGGTGCCGCCTGGGGGCAGAGCGGCGGCATCGCCGTCTCCCGCGACGGCGAGGAACTGACCGTGCTGTGGCGGCTGAACCACCCGGACTGCTGGGCGAAGATGATGCCGTTCGACCTGAAGGCGGGCAAGAAGCTGCCCGAGTTGAAGCTCCCCAAGTTGCTGACCTTCGTCGAAGGGCTCTGGTGGGCCGGCGGCGTCCGCTCGCTGCAGTACATGCCCGACCGGCGGCGCTGGCTGCTCTTCAACCACCTCGTCATCGACCGCGACACGGGGCTCGTCGCCGGCAAGGTGGGCGCGGCCCCGGGCGGGGCGAACCACATCACGACGCGGCGCTTCCTCGACGACAGGCACTTCGCGACCGTGGCGCAGAGCGGCCCGGGCGGCGGCTGGTTCGTGCGCGTCGAGGCCCTGCCGGAGCAGGCGGCGATGGCCCTGGATGACAAGAGCCCGGCCAAGGTCTACCTCTCGGATATGGAGCCGGTCCAGGAGCAAGTCGGCTGGGGGAAGTTCGGCAAGAAGGGCTGGCTCGGCTACGGGCTGCGGCCGGGGGAGCAGGACCGCCGCATCACGGTCGGCGGCAAGTCGGACCCGAACGGCCTGTCGATGCACCCGCCGGGCTACCAGGCGTCGTTCGCGACGTACCAGCTCGACGGCAAGGCGAAGTCGTTCCACGCCCGGGCCGCCCTCAACGACCTGGCAACGAACGAGCGGAACGGCCTGGAGGCCCCGCTGATCTTCAAGGTGGTCGGCGACGGCAAGGTGCTCTGGGAGTCGGCCCCGCACCAGGAGCACGGCAAGACGCAGGAGTGCGTGGCCGACGTCGCCGGGGTAAAGGTGCTGGAACTCCAGGTGTTCTGCCCGCGCGGCCCGTCGATGGCCCGTGCCGTCTGGCTGGACGCCCACGTCGCCCGCTGAGCCCCCGCCCCGTAGTTGTTCAGGCGCTGACCGTGACGCCCTTCCAGAACGCGACGTAGCCGGCGATGTGCTTCGCCGCGTCCTTCGGCGTCGGGTAGTACCACGCCGCGTCGGCGTTCCGCTGGCCGTTCACCACCAGCGTGTAGTAGCTCGCCGTCCCCTTCCAGCCGCACTCGGTGTGCGTCGCGCTCGGCTCGAAGTACTCCCGCTTGATCGAGTCGGCCGGGAAGTAGTGGTTCCCCTCGACCACGACCGTCGCGTCCGACTCGGCCACCACCACCCCGTTCCACGTCGCCTTCATGGTCATCCCTCCGCTAGCGGGCGCTCAGGTACAGCACGGCGAAGTACTCGCGATCGTCCGTCCACGCCTCCTCCAGCACCAGGCCGCGGCCGGCGGCGCGGGCGGCCAGCTCGCCGACGTCGTACTTGTAGGAGTTCTCCGTATGGATCGACTCGCCCGCCCGGAACGCGAACGTCGCCGGGCCGACCCGCACCCGCTGCGGCCGGGTGCTCACCAGGTGCATCTCGATCCGCGCCCGCTCCCGGTTGTAGAACGCGACGTGCCGGAACGCCGCCAGGTCGAAGTCGCCGCCCAGCTCGCGGTTGATCCGCACGAGCAGGTTGCGGTTGAACGCCGCCGTCACGCCGGCCGCGTCGTTGTACGCCCGCTCCAGCACCGCCTCGTCCTTGCGCAGGTCCACCCCCAGCAGCAGGCCGCCGCCCGGGCCGACCAGGCCGGCGACGCGACTCAGCAGCGCGTCCGCCTCCGGCGGGTCGAAGTTGCCGATCGTCGAGCCGGGGAAGTAGACCACCTTGCGCTCGGCCGGCACGTCCGGCAGCGCGAACGGCCGGGTGAAGTCGGCGACGACCGGCCGGACCGGCAGCGTCGGGTAGTCGTCGGCCAGGACCGCCGCCGCGTCGCGCAGGTGGTCGCCGGAGACGTCCACCGGCACATAACCCGCCGGCCGGTCAAGCTTGTCGAGCAGCAGCCGCACCTTCGTCAGGCTGCCGGCCCCCAACTCGACGAGCAGGCAGCCCGGGCCGCACCGCGCCGCCATCGCCTCGGCGTGTTCGGTCAGGATGGCGACCTCGGTCCGGGTCGGGTAGTACTCGTCCAGCTCGGTGATGCGGTCGAACAGCCGCGAGCCGGCCGCGTCGTAGAAGTACTGCGACGACAGCCGCTTCCGTGGCTGGGAGAGGCCGGACAGCACGTCGGTGCGGAAGCGCCGGTCCGCCGGCGCGAGGAGGTGGGTGGTCATTCGGAAACGTCCCTCGCGAGCCGGAGGCCAGAAAACTGCCAGCGGGCGTCGGGCGGGAAGAAGTTGCGGTACGTCGGCCGGACGTGGCCCGGCGGCGTGACGCACGACCCGCCGCGCAGCACCAGTTGGTTGCACATGAACTTGCCGTTGTACTCGCCGAGGGCCCCGGCCGCCGGGCGGTAGCCGGGATACGCGACGTACGGGCTCGCCGTCCAGACCCACACGTCGCCGTAGATCGAGCCGCCGCCCGACGGATGGAGCCGGCCCGAGTCGAGGAAGTTGCCGCGCACGGGGCGCGGCCCGGCGGCCGTCTCCCACTCGAACTCGGTCGGCAGCCTCGCCCCGGCCCAGCGGGCGTAGGCGTCCGCCTCGTAGAAGCTGACGTGACAGACCGCCTCATCCGGGTCGAGGGGACGCATCCCGTGCAGCGTGAAGATCGCCCTGTCATCGGGGTGCCAGTGCAGCGGCACCCTCCAGCCGGCGCGCTGGCGGGCGGCCCAGCCGTCGGAGAGCCACAGCTCCGGCCGGTCGTAGCCGCCGTCGGCGACGAAGGCGAGGAACTCGCCGTTGGTGACCGGCCGCGACGCGATCTCGAACGCGGCGACGAACGCCCGGTGGCGCGGCCCCTCGTTGTCGAAGGCGAACCCCGGCCCGGCGTGGCCGAAGCGGCGCACCTCGCTCGGGTGACGATCCCACGTCAGCGGGGTCGGCACGGCCGGCGTGGTCACCGCGGCGGCGTAGGCCGGCCAGAGCGGGTTGAGGCCGAGGGCGTGCTTGAGGTCGGTCAGCAGCAGCTCCTGGTGCTGCTCCTCGTGGTTGAGGCCGAGTTCCAGGACCGGGGCGAACGCGGCGAAGGTCGCCTCGTCGGCGGAGTGCAGGAGCGCGAGCATCCGCTCATCGACGGCGCGGCGGTAGGCATACACCTCGGCGACGGTCGGCCGCGACAGCAGGCCGCGCGCCGGCCGGGGCCAGCGGTCGCCGACGGCGTCGTAGTACGAGTTGAACAGGTAGCCGTACCGCGGGTGGTGCGGCCGATGGCCCGGCTCGTGCGGCGCGAGGAGGAACGTCTCGAAGAACCAGGTCGTGTGGGCGAGGTGCCACTTCGGCGGGCTGCAATCCGGCATCGACTGGAGCTGATAGTCCTCCGGCTCCAGCGGCGCGGCGAGGTGCTCCGTCCGTGCGCGCACGGCGCGGTAGCGGGTCGCGAGGTCGGATCGCTGCTCGGACATCGCGCCTCCGGTCTGGGAAACTGCCGCCCGGGTGATTCTCGTAACCATGTATAGCGACCGGCCACCCTCCGGTTGGATGTTCTTCCCACGAGCAAGTTACGTGCCGGGGGCGGCCGTCTAGGAATGCTCACGAAACGCCCTGGCCACGACGCACTGGGAGTCCTCGCCATGCCACCTTCGTCGCGCATCGTGCCCGGGCCGGGCCAGGAATCGGTCTGGGACTACCCCCGACCGCCGCGCCTGGAGCCGTGCGGCCGGCACCTGCTCGTTGTCTTCCGGGGCGAGGTCGTCGCCGAGACGCGGACCGGCTTCCGCGTCCTGGAGACGAGCCACCCGCCGGTGTACTACTTCCCGCCGGCCGACGTGCGGACGGCGTTCCTCCGGCCGTCGCGGCGGGGCAGCTACTGCGAGTGGAAGGGCCAGGCGACGTATTTCGCCGTCGAGGTGGGCGGCGTCGCGCTGCCGGACGTGGCGTGGTCCTACCCCGTGCCGACGGCGGCGTTCGCGGCGATCGCCGGCCACGTCGCGTTCTACGCCGGGCCGGTGGACGGCTGCTTCGTCGATGGCGAGCGGGTGACGCCGCAGCCGGGCGGGTTCTACGGCGGCTGGATCACTTCGGACGTCGTCGGCCCGTTCAAGGGCGGCCCGGGCTCGGCGGGGTGGTAGTCCCTTCGATGCGCCGCACGGCCGTCGCCGCCTCGTCGCGGAGATCGACGTCCTCGCGGTCGAGCAGGGCCCGCAGCGCCGGCAGGGCCGCCTTCGCCTTGGTACCGAGCCGTCCGAGCGCCCGAGCGGCCATGTACTCCCGGTTCGCCCCCTGCCCGCCGTCGTGAAAGCCGGCCGGTTGCAAGGCCTGGAGCAGGACCGGCACCGCCCGGGGGTGGTTGCCCATCCGGGCGAGGGCCTCCGCGGCGGTGATCCGGGCGCGGTAGTTCCGGTCGTCGAGGACGGCGGCGAGGGCCTTCTCGCCGGCGGCGTCCTCGGCGATGTGCCACAGCGCCAGGCCGGCGCAGGCGCGGACGTAGGCGTCGCCGTGCTCCAGGCGGCGTTTCAGGGTCGGCACCGCCTCCCGCGCAGCCGGGCCGATCAGCCCCAGCGCCTCGGAGGCGGCGGAGTGGAGTTCCTCCCGGTCGTCGTCGGCCAGCAGCGCGACCAGGGCCGGCACGGCGTCCTTCGCGGCCGGGCCGATCCGGCCCAGGGCCGACGCCGCCTCGGTGCGGACGTCCTGCGCGTCGTCCCAGAGCAGGGCCCGCAAGGCCGGCACGGCGGCCTTGCCTTCGGAGGCGAAGCGGTGACCGATTTCGAGAGCCGCCGTGAATCGCGTCGCCGGGGTCGGGTCGTCCAGCACGGCGAGCGCGACCGGCAGCGCCTTCTCGTCCCGGGCGATCCGCCACAGGGCGACGGCGGCGTCCAGGCGCACGAGGGGCTCGGGGTCTTCCATCGCCTTGCGCAGGGCCGGTGCCGCCGCGGCCGCCTTCGGCCCGGCCTCGGCGAGGAAGCGGGCGACGGGGGACCGCACCTCCGGCGCGTCGGCCAGGAGATCCGCGACGAGCTTGAACGAGGCGTCGTCGGGCCGGATGCGGGCGAGCGCCTGACGGGCGACGAAGCGCTCGACGGGGTCCTTCGTCTCGGCGAGCGGCAGCAGGTCGGCGAGGGCGGGCCGGGCCGCCTCGCCGAGCCGGCCGAGGGCCTGCACGAGGGGGAACCGCTCCCCCGCCTTGGCCTCCTTGAGGCGCTTGCGGAGCGGCTCCAGGGCGGCCTCGGCGGCCGGCGGCCCGACGTCGCGCACCGCTTCGACGGCGGCCGACCGGTCGGGCCGGTCGCTGGCCACGACGCCGACGAGGGCGGCGAGGGCCGCCGGATCGCGCCCGAACGTCCACAGCTGGACCGCCGCCGCGGTCCGCTCCGGATGGCCCGGGTCGGCGGCGACCCTCTTCCACGCCTGGAGCGCCTCCGGGGCCTGGGCGACGAGCCAGAGCGCCTCGGCCGCGAGGGAATGCTCACCGGTACGCTCGCGGTCGGCCAGGATCGCCTTCAGTGCCGGGGCCGCCTCGCGGGCCGCCGGGCCCATGCCGGCCAGGGTGCGCAGCGCCCCGCGGCGCAGCGCCTCCTCCGGGGCGTCCAGCAGGCGGACCAGCGCCGGCGTCGCCGGGCCGGCCTCCGGCCCGAGCCGGAACAGGACGGCGAGCGTGTCGATCCGGCCGACGCCCTTGTCGTCCTTGAGCCAGTCGAGCAGGACCGGGACGAGCCGGTCGCTCGCATACCCCAGCTGGGCCAGCGAATGGGCGGCGGCGACGCGGACGGACGGCCCCTCGTCGCGCAGCGCCGCGACGAGGGCGGGGACGGCCCGGCGGTCGATCTTGCCGAGCGCCAACGCCGCCGTGGCGCGCACGGTCGGCTCCGGGTCGGTCAGCAGCCGGACCAGGGCGGCCGACGCCGGGCGGGCCGCGCCACCCAGCCGGTCCAGCGCGAGGACGGCGATCAGGCGGCGCTTCGCGTCGTCGTCGAACAGCGCCCGCGTCAGGGCCGGGACCGCCGCCGGGCCGAGTTCGCCGAGCCGGTCGAGCGCCTGCCGCGGGTCGTCCGCGTCGAGAAGCGCCACGACCGCCTCGGCGACGGCGCGCGGCGTCCGGTTCGCCGCGGCGGCCAGGGCGGCGACGGCTTGCCGGCGCGGCGCGTCGTCCTTGCCACGGATCAGGACGAGCCATTCCGACAGCTTCTTGCCGTCGGCGGTCACCTCCGGCTCGGCGCGGAGTTCCAGAACGAGGCAGCCGACCAGGACCAGGCCGACCAGGCGTGCGATGCGGTGGGACATACCGCCTCCCGGGTGCGCGATACCGACCTGCGGAGATCGTATGGATCGCCGTCTTCGGGAGCACCCGGTTGACCCGGGATCGGCCGCGGGATACCTTCAGGCCAGTCCCACATCCCCAGGAGACGCTCATGTTCCATTCCGCCCGCGTCGGGCTGCTCGGTTCGGTCCTGGCCGCGCTGCTCGTCGCCGCGACCGGCTCCGCCGCCGACGCCGACCCGAAGTTCCTCCCCGACGACACCGAGGTCGTCGTCTTCCTCGACGTCAAGCAGGTGCTCGGCTCCGAGCTGGCCAAGACGCACGCCAAGCTGATCGACCAGTTCAAGGGCCACGTCCAGGACGCGATCAAGGGCAACCCGGCCGTCGCCACCCTGTTCGACAAGGCCGGCTTCGACCCGTTCAAGGACCTCGCCTCCGTCACGCTCGCCATGCCGCCGGCGGTGGACGTCGTGCCGACCGTCATCCTCCACGGCACGTTCGACCGGGCGAAGATCGCCGCCGTCATGGCCGACGCGGCGAAGGCCGCCCCGGACAAGGTCAAGGTCGCCAAGGTCGGCAAGGCCGACGTCTACGAGGTCGTCGGCGAAGACAAGAAGGCGTTCCACGCCGGCCTCGTCGCCGACGGCGTCCTCGTTATCGCCGGGTCGGCCGACGGGGTCAAGGTCGCCCTCGACCGGGCCGCCGGCACGGCGAAGCCGGCCCTGAAGAAGGAGCTGGCGTCCCTGCTCGACCCGGCGGCCAAGACGAGCGCCGCGTTCCACGTCACGAGCAACGGCATCACGAAGCTGGCGGCCAACACCCCGGGCGTCAACCCGCAGGCGACCGCCGCGTTCAAGAACTTCGACGGGGCGAGCATCACCGCCTCGGTCGGCAAGGACGTCGACGCGCGGATGTCGCTCAACGTCAAGGACGAGGCGACCGCGAAGCAGATGGCGCTGCAGGCCGGCCTCGGCCTCGGCGTGGCGAAGGGCATGCTCGCCACCCAGGCGGAGAAGAACCCGCAGCTCGCGCCGCTGATGACCGCCGTGGACACGCTCAAGACCGGCAGCGACAAGAACGCCTTCACCCTCACCGGCAAGCTCTCCGGCGAGGTGGTCGGCAAGCTGATCGAAGGAGCCAAGTAGCCGCATCGCGAGAGGGACGCGCATGCTCGCCCTCCTGGCCAGCGCCGTCGCGCTCGCCGCCCCGGTCGAGGTCGTCCCGGCCGGGCCGACGTTCCGGCTTGGCCTGCCCCCGGCCGCCGGGCCGCGGGCCGTCGTCGGCCTGGCGTTCGGGATGGATGGCAGCCCGGCGTCACTCGGCCTGGCGGCGCTGGTCGCGCGCGAAGGTGCGGCCGGCCGTTGGCTCAACGCCGCCGAGCCGGGGCCGGTCGGCCGGCTCGCCTGGTCGCCGGACGGCGGCCGCCTGGCCGCCGGCGGCGCGGACGGCCTCGTCCGCCTCTGGGACGGCCGGACCGGGGATCTGCTCCAGACGCTCGCAGGGACCGGGGCCCCGATCGACCTGCTCGCCTTCCGACCGGACGGCCACCGCCTCCTCGTCGGCGACCGGGCCGGCGTCCTGGCGCGCTGGGACGTCCGGACCGGGAAGCGCCTCTTCCACCTGCCGCTCGGGCCGATCCCCCTGGGCGAGGCCGTCCTCGCCCCGGACGGCGATCTGCTCGCCGTCGCGCGGGGCGACGCGCTGCGGCTGCTGTCCCTGACGACCGGCGAGGAGGTAGCCGCCCTGGGCGGTGCCGGCGGGCCGCTCGCCGCGCCGGCGTTCTCGCCGGACGGCAAGTTCGTCGCCGCGGCCGTCCTCGGGCCAGAGGGCGGCTCGCGCTGGTGGCGGCTGGACAGCGGCCGGGAGCTGGCCCCCGGCCCGGCGTGCGACGGCCCGGTCGCCTGGTGCCGGATGCCGCCGGGCCGCGACGCCGCCCTGGTGACGTTCGACCGCGCCGGCGACAACCACCGCGTCTCCCTCCGGGCAGTCGATCCGCGCGGCGTTCCGTTCGGCGTCGCCCAGGAGCGCGTCGTCGAGGTCGAGCCGCGCCGGGCGGCGTTCGCGACCGGGGGCGGCCTGGTCGCCGTGCCGGAGGCGCGGCGGGCGGCGGTCGTCCTGGTCGAATGCGCCCAGAAACCGACACGGCGGCAGTGCCTGGCCGGGCCGGAGGACGAGGCCGCCCCGCCGGACTGGTGCCGGGCGCTGGCCTTCTCGGCCGACGGGGCGTACCTGTTCGGCCTGGAGCGCGACGGGACGGTGCGCCTATGGGAGACGGCGACGGGCGGCGAGGTGCTGCGGCGGTCCGGCCCGGCCGCCGCGACCGGGCCGCTCCTGCCGAGCCCCGACGGGCGGCTGCTCGCTGTCGCCGTCGGCCGCGAGGTGGTCGTCTGGGACGTGACCGGCCGCGGCTCCACCCGAGTCGAAGCGCCGTGGGCCGATCTGCTCGGGCCGGACGCCGCCCGGGCGTACGCCGCCGCGGCGGTCCTGGCCGACGACCCGGACGCGGTGGCGAAGATCCGCCGCGAACTGGACGGCACCGCCGAGGAGCGGGCGTCGCGCAAGGCGCGCGTCGCTTCTGCTCTCAACCCGTTTGCCGCTCCGGGGCTCACCGCCGACGAAGTCGCCGCCGGCGGGCTGCCGTATGAAGCGCCGCTGCTGGCGCTGCTGGCCGAGCCGGGAATCGCGAAGCAACCGGTCCAGGCCCTGCTCGACCGGGTCAAGCCGCGGGCCGTCGTCCAGGCGGGCCGCGTCGTCCGCGTCCTGGAGCGGGCCGGCAGCCCCGAGGCGCGGCGGCTGTTGCGCGACCTGGCCGAGACGCGCCCGGCGGGCAGCCTCGTCGACGAGGCTCGCGCGAGCCTGTCGCGTCGGTAGATCCCGCCGATATCAACACATCACAACACATCTTGATTGATTGGAATCGCCATGCTCACATTCTCATGATTGGATTTGTAAATGATATCGTGTTGATTTTAAGAAAAAGTCAGGAGATGGAACTTGACTTGAGAATCCGGGCGATCGACAATACACCTTCGTCTATAGTCCTTCGGGTGACACTCGCACACTTCATCCGAAGCTCTCCACGCGGTTCACCATCGCTCACATCCCGAACCGTCGGGCTCGTGAGAGTATGATTCCTGGTTCATGGCTCAATCGCCAGAACCGGACAGTTCTGGCGTTTCGGAGTGTGGTCTCATCTGTCTGTCTAGGAGGGTCGTTTCGTGAGTCGTTCCACTTCCAGGCGGGCCTTCACGCTGATCGAGTTACTGGTCGTCATCGCGATCATCGCGATCCTGATCGGGCTGCTCCTGCCCGCCGTACAAAAGGTCCGCGAGGCCGCCTTCCGCACCCAGTGCATCAACAACCTGAAGCAGCAGGGCGTCGCGCTACACAACCACCACAGCGCGTTCGGCTTCCTGCCGAAGGGCTACTCGCGGTACACCTCGGCGGCACCCTACGAGGGGGCCTGGTCCTGGATGGCTTACACCCTCCCTTACATCGAACAAGACAACGCCTGGAAGGCCGCCAAGACGTTCGCTTCTAACACGGCGGTCGCCTACTCGTGGTATGCGTGGTCGAATCCGGCCTGCGCGTTGCGGATGAACACGTACACCTGCCCGGCGGACCCTCGCGGCCTTCAACAGTATCCGGGGGGCGGACCGAACCCGACCCCGCCGAACATCGCGGATCAGTCCCTGACCATGTACCTGGGGAACGCCGGGACTATCTCCTACGGGGCCAGCACGGCGAATGCCCAGTTGTGGGACGGCGTCCTCTTCTTCGAATCGCGGATCCGCTTCCCGATGATCACCGACGGCACCTCGAACACCCTCCTCGTCGGGGAGCGGCCGCCGAACTCGAACCTGGAGTACGGCTGGTGGTTCGCCGCCTATGGCTACGACGGTGCCGGCGTCGCCGACTGCGTGATGACCTCGGCGGACACCCGGCTCGCGGCTTATTTCATCGCGAACTACTCCACCGGAGACAACCTGCCCTGCGACGGGTCGGCGGCCCAGAAGACCGGCCTTGCTCCGGGCAACCCGCAGGTCGGCTGCGATGCGGGCCACTACTGGAGCTTCCATACCGGCGGCTCGATCTTCCTGATGGGGGACGGGTCGTGCCGACTGATCGGCTACTCGAACAACAGCATCATCGCCGCCCTTTCGACGCGGGCCACGGGAGAAATCGCCACCCCGAACTAAGCCCGGTCAGCCGACCGGCTACTCCGGGCGATGAATCGCTCGGGGTTCGTCTCACCGCTGGGCCTTTCTTCTGAGTTGGGGACGTTCGGATGAGAGCCTTTTTCCTTGCCGTGGTGCTCGCGCTGGGCGGCTTCTTCCTGGCGGGGTGTTCCTCGTCACCTTCCGAGCCGGCTCCGTCCACCCCGCCGCCGCCGGCCCCGAAGGACCCCGGCGTGGCGGTCAAAGACAAGGGCATCGGACGGCTCCCGAAGCCGAAATGACCGCGGCACCTCCGATCCAGCAGGCGGATTCGGCCTCGGACGGCGGAAGTTCTTTCGCCGTCCGAGGTCCTCACGGCCCGGCAAGTTGTCCGCCGTCCTGCCCGACCACTTCCCTGTGACTTATCCCGCTGGCGACACGAAACAGAATCGCTCGCGCTCCGCACTTCAGAGAGCGCCGGACAACCCCTGCTACCTCACCACTTCGCACCTCGCCTTGAAGCGCAGGATGACGGTCAAGTCATCTTGGAATCCTGACCGTTGCTTCCTGAAGAGGGTCTTCAACTACCGTCCTGATATCATATTTGTATATGTTTATTTATTCTTATGATATTCTGTTCTCTTTACTTCCGGTTCAACGGGTCAGAATATAAGGATTTCTCGGTGAGCGTTCTTGACACTCGTCCGTCTTTGAGAATAATTAGACCTCGTGGCTTCACTGACAAAATGCGCCGTGGGTGCCCACCTTTGTTCTCGATCCGCCGCTCCTGGGGGATGTCCCGCGCCAGGAGCCTTCGTGATCAGCCTAGCTTTTGTTCCCGACCTTGGGCGATAACGAGGCAGTGACTCCCGGTAGCCAGTTTGTGGACAGCACCACTCGTTGGTTTCCTGCGGGTGGACTGTTCCCGGTTTCTTTCTCATTTTTTCGAAAGGCCCATTCGATGGTTCATCCGATGTCCCGGCGTGGCTTCACGCTGATCGAGCTGCTGGTCGTCATCGCGATCATCGCGATCCTGATCGGCCTCCTCCTGCCCGCCGTCCAGAAGGTCCGGGAAGCGGCCTTCCGCACCCAGTGCCAGAACCACATGAAGCAAATCGGCCTCGCCGCGCACAACTACGAGTCCTCGTTCAAGTCCCTGCCGGCGGGGATCGTTGGACCTCCGAACCCCCTGGTGTCGGTCAGCGGCGACGCGGCCGGCCACGGCTCCCTGCTCGGTTGCCTGGTGCCCCTGCTCCCCTACGTGGAGCAAGAGAACGTCTACCGCGTAATCAGCCCGGCTCTGATCACGCCCTACGGCCGCATGGACGACCCGGCGAACACCAATCCGGCCCTGCCCTACTGGTTCGATAACCCGTACCCGCCGACCGTCATGTACACCGCCGGGAAGACCGAGATCAAGCCGTTCCGCTGCCCGGCCGACCCGAAGGGGGAACCGGACAACAACGCCTTCGGCGCGACGGCCCTCGCGAACGGGTACATCCTCGGGATGATGATTCGCAACCTCGCCCCGAGTACGGTCGTCACGACCGGGTGGTATTACGAGGATTACAACTCGGTCGAAACGCTGATGCCGCTGGCCACGACGAACTACGTCGGGTGTGCCGGTCTCGGTCGGGGTGACCATCCGAACTGGAGCCGGTACGAGGGCGTCTTCGTGAACCGTAACCCGAAGTCGATCGTCAAGGTCCTCGACGGGTCGAGCAACACGATCCTGTTCACGGAGGTCAGCGGCCGCACGAACACCTCGGGCAGGAACAATCAGTACGCCCACAGCTGGATCGGTGCCTCCACGATCTCCCCCGGCTATGGCACCGCCACGGGTGAGACGGCGCTCGTGTATCAGATGAGCAGCTACCACACGGCCATCGTCAACGTGGTGATGGGCGACGGCGGCGTCCGGCCGATCCGGGCCGGCATCCCGCGCAATACGACGGATCCGAGCTGGCTGGCCCTCCAGGCGCTCGGCGGCGCGAACGACGGCGCGAGCAACGACTTCAGCCTCGCCCAGCCGTAAGTCAAGACGGCACTGCCCTGCCGGGGTGTCTCCCGGCAGGGCTTTGTTTTCCCCTTTTCAGGATGCCGAGATCATGCTCCGAATCGCGATGTCCCTCCTGTTGGCGATCGCGGTCCTTGCGCCCGCCGGCTGCGGACAGTCTCCAACGACCGTGTCGAGCGCGCCTATCACCCACAAGGACAGCGCCGCCAAGAAGGATAAAAAGGGCCGACCCAGCTCCGAAGCGAGTTTCGAAGAACCGCCCAAGAAGTGACCCCCAGACAGGTCGTTCCGCTTCCATCGCCCCAGGGCAGCGCCTTGGGGCTCGCCTGCTCCCAGTAGCCGCGCAACTCAGCATCAGGTCAGACCCACCCCGTCCACCACCCCAGCAGGTCATGCCAGGCACGGGGGACTTCCGGCGAATCTCGCCTTCCCCACTCCCGGTAATAAGTTGAGGAAATGCGGGCTTGGTGGGGATCGCGCCCTGGCGATTGCCCGAGAGCAGACGCCGTCTCTTCGACGAGGAAGGCCATGACGCTGTCGCCGCCTCCGGATGAGCTGCGCGCCTTGTTGCGCCTCCAACTCGTGCCCGGCCTCGGGCCGGAGCGGACGCGCGCCCTGCTCGACCACTTCGGCTCCGCCGCGCGCGTCCTGACCGCCGGACGCGACGACCTGCTCCAGGTGCCCGGCCTCGGGCCGAAGCTCGCCGCCGCCGTGCCGCGCGCCCTGGCGGAGATCGACGTCCAGGCCGAGATCGACCGCATGGCCCGCCACGCGACGACCGCCGTCGTCCGCGGCCAGGCCGGCTACCCGGCCAACCTCGCCGAGATCCCGGATGCCCCGAACCTGCTCTATGTCCGCGGCACCCTCGCCGAGGCCGACGGCCGGGCCGTCGCGATCGTCGGCTCGCGCCACTGCACCGAGTACGGCCGGCGCGTCGCTCGCCGCCTGGCCAACGGCCTGGCGACGGCCGGCTACGTCGTCGTCTCCGGCCTCGCCCGCGGCATCGACGGCGAGGCCCACCGCGGCGCGCTGGAGGCCGGCGGGCGGACGCTCGCCGTCCTGGCCGGCGGCCTGGCGACGATCTACCCGCCCGAGCACGCCGACCTCGCCCGCGAGGTGAGCCAGCGCGGGGCTCTCCTCACCGAGTCGAGCATGGAGCAGCCGTCGCTCGCCGGCCTGTTCCACTCGCGCAACCGGATCATCAGCGGCCTGGCCCGCGCGGTCGTCGTCGTCGAGGCGGCGACGCGCAGCGGGACGCTCATCACCGCCCGCCACGCCGCCGAGCAGGGCCGCAACGTCCTGGCCGTGCCTGGCCCGGTCACCAGCGAGGCGAGCGAGGGGACGCACGAGCTGATCCGCACCGGGGCCGTCCTCTGCCGCGGCGTCGAGGACGTCCTGGAGGAACTGCACGGCGTCTCGGCCATGTACCAGCGGCCGGTCGTCGCTGACAGCCCGCCGCCACCGAGCCCGCCGCCACCGAGCCCGCCGGCCCTCGACCCGGCCCAGCGGCGCGTCTGGGACGCGCTGGCCGACGGGGCGCGGTCGGTGGACGAGCTGGTCGAGGCCCTCGGCCTGCCGGTTCCGGCCCTCAGCGCGACGCTCCTGATGCTCGAGATGAAGAAGGCCATCCGTCGGCTGCCCGGCAACCGCTACGACCGGGCGTGACCCTTTTTCGGTCGCCCCGGCCGAGCGGGCCGTCTATCCTCAGGAGGTCCGCCCCAACGAGATCGGAGGCCGCCATGTCCGCCGCGGAACAGCTCGGCATCAGCGAGGAACTCCTCCAGCTCATCGACCGGGCCCTGAACCAGGCCCTGCCGATCCTGCGCGAGTCGGGCGAGGCGTTCAACCCGTTCGTCCTCCTGGAGGGCGGCGAACGGCCGCAGCTCCAGCGCGTCATGGCCCCGGAGCCGGAACAGGCCGTCGAGGCGGCCCGGACGCTGATCGGTCGCCTGCCGGGCGATGTGCTCCGCTATGCCCTGGCGTTCGACGGCCGGATCACCGACGACGACGGCGAGAAGGGCGACGCGATCATCGTCGAGGCCGGCGAGCGGGGGAGCGACTTCGGCGTCGTCGTCGGCCTGCGCTACCGCCTCGTCGAGGACGGCCCGGCCGAGGAGGTCGGCAACCCGACCTCGCTCGGGCGGTCCGGGAACTATTTCGCCGCGGGGTAGCCGAACAGGGCGGTCATCTTCTCGCGGCGGTAGGCGAAGATGCGCTCCACGTCCGGGGCGACGAGCCAGCGCGCGACGAGCGGCTCGAAGAGCCAGCCCGGCACGGCGTAGTCGACCCGGTCGCGCATGAGCGTGCCGCCGTCGCGGGCCTCGAACGTGTGCTCGTGGACCCACTGGCGGTACGGCCCCTTCGCCTGGCGATCGACGAAGCGGACCGGCGGCTCCCACGTCGCGATCTCGGTGCGCCACGAGAGCGGCACGCCGCGCCAGCGGATCGTGTAGTCGATGAGGGTGCCGGCCGCCATCGGGATCGGGGCCGGCGTGCGGATCTGGAAGTGCAGCCACGGCGGCGTCAGCACGTCGAGGTTGGCCGCGTCGCTGAAGAAGGCGAACACCTCCCCCAGCGGTCGCGGCATCCAGAGTTCGGTCGTCAGGGTTCGGATTCGCACGGTCGGCTCCCGCGACAATGGGCGACGCCCCATTCCTAGGCGGGAGCCGCCACGGTCAGCGGTTGCCGAGCAAGCCGGCCTTCGCGGCCTGGTTGTTCTGCTGCCCGTTCTGGTTCTGGTTGTTCTGGTTGTTCTGGTTGTTCTGGTTCTGGTTTTGATTGTTCTGGTTCTGGGCCTGCTGGCCGGCCAGGAGCTGGGCCCGTTGCTGACGGGCCTGGAGCTGCTGGGCCGCCTGCAAGACCTGGAGCTGCTGGAGCTGCTGCACCTGTTGCAGGGCCTGGAGCTGCTGCATCTGCTGGAGCGCCAGGAGCTGCTGCATCTGCTGCACGCCGCCGCCCGGCATCATCGGCGGGCCGCCGCGCTGCATCATGGCCATGCCGCCGGGGCCGCCCTGCATCATCGCGGGGCCGCCGGGGCCGCGATGCATCATGGCCATGCCGCCGCCGGGACCGCCGCCGGCCATACCGCGCTGGCCGCACTGCTGCGCCCACGCCTCGCCGACCGACAGCCAGCCGGCCGCCACCAGAAGGGCCGCCGTCACCACCGACCTGTTTCGACCGCGCATACGCTCTCCTGACATGCGTTCGGACCTGGGGAACCGACGGGGGACCGATGTGGGGAGTCGAGGCGGGGGGCTGGCGTGCTCGCCGCGACATCCTCCATCGTTCCGACCCGGCGCGGCGTTGTCAAGCGGAGCGGCGCGTCTGTTTTGGAGTTCGTCGTTTTTGCCGCGCGGGGCTTCATCGCAGCTTCAGGTTGGGGCCACTTTTTCGCCGTTTTGTTGGGAAAAACCGAAGGCCAAAGCGGCGATGAATCGCCGCAGTCCAAAACGGCGACGCCGCGCTTCCGGCTACCCACGCTTCCGCCGACCTGCTATCCTGAAGGGGTGGACGCCTCCAGGTTCCCACCCGTACGCGCGGCCCAGGAGCCGCCTGGCCTCCGGAGCCGAAGCGAGCATGACGGACCCGCAGCTGATCCGTAACTACGCCATCATCGCCCACATCGACCACGGCAAGAGCACCCTCGCGGACCAGTTCCTCCTCAAGACGGGGGCCATCACCCAGCGCGACTTCCGCAACCAGGTCCTCGACGACATGGACCTGGAACGCGAGCGCGGCATCACGATCCAGATGCACCCCGTCACGGTCTACTACACGCACCAGGGCCAGAAGTACGAGCTGAACCTGATCGACACGCCCGGCCACGTCGATTTCAGTTACGAGGTGTCCCGCAGCCTGGCCGCCTGCGAGGGGGTCGTCCTCCTCGTCGACGCGACCCAGGGCGTCCAGGCCCAGACCGTCGCCAACGCCTACCTCGCCATCGAGCACGACCTGCACATCGTCCCGGTGCTGAACAAGGTCGACATGGCGATCGCCCGGCCGGACGAGGTCGTCGCCGAGATGAACTCCGCCCTCGGCATCGACCCGGACGAGGTGCTCAAGTGCAGCGCCAAGACCGGCATGGGCGTCGACGAGATCCTCGCCGCCATCATCGCCCGCATCCCGGCCCCGGCCGGTAAGCCGGACGACCCGCTCAAGGCCCTCGTCTACAACAGCCACTTCGACACCTACAAGGGCGTCGTCGTCTACCTGCGCATCAAGGAAGGCACCCTGCGCAAGGGGCAGAAGATCAGCTTCATGTCGTCCGGCAAGCAGTACGAGGTGACCGAGGTCGGCCAGTTCCGGCCGACGCCGACCAGCTGCGGCGAGCTCGGCCCCGGCCAGGTCGGCTACTTCATGGCGAACATCAAGACCCTGTCGAACGTCCACATCGGCGACACGGTCACCGAGGCCCTGCGCCCGACGGCGGTAGCCCTCTCCGGCTACAAAGAGCCGAAGCAGATGGTCTTCTCCGGCATGTTCCCGGTCAACAACAACGAGTTCGAGAACCTGCGCGAGGCGCTCGAACGCCTCCAGCTCAACGACAGCTCGTTCACCTACTCGCCGGAGGTGAGCGAGGGCCTCGGGTTCGGCTTCCGCTGCGGCTTCCTGGGGATGCTCCACCGCGAGATCATCCAGCAGCGCCTCGAGCGCGAGAGTCAGCTCGACCTCGTCACCACCGCCCCGAACGTCACGTTCGAGGTGCTGACGCGCAAGGGCGAGACGGTCCTGATCGACAACCCGCAGAAGGTGCCCGACGCCGGCCAGATCGAGGAGTTCCGCGAGCCGATCGTCCGGATCAGCTTCCTGCTGCCGTCGGGGAACATCGGCGACCTGATGGGGATGTGTACGGAACGCCGCGGCACCTACGTGCGGACGGAGTACCTCAGCCCGACCCGGGCGATCCTCGTCTACGAGATGCCGCTCGCGGAGGTGATCTACGACCTGTACGACAAGCTCAAGTCGGTGACGCACGGCTACGGCACGATGGACTACGAGTTCCTCGGCTACCGGCCGGCCGACCTGATCCGGCTCGACATCCTCGTCCATGGCAAGCGGGTCGATGCGCTCTCGACGATCGTCCACCGCTCGACGGCGGAGCGGCGCGGCCGGAAGATGCTGAAGAAGCTGCGCGAGGAGATCGACCGCCACCTGTTCGAGGTCGTCCTCCAGGCGGCGATCGGCAGCCGGATCATCGCGCGGGAAAGTATTGCCGCAATGAAGAAGAACGTCACGGCGAAGTGCTACGGGGGTGATATCACCCGCAAGCGGAAGCTCTGGGCCAAGCAGGCCGAGGGCAAGAAGCGCATGAAGCAGATCGGCCAGGTCGAGATCCCGCAGGAGGCGTTCCTGGCCGTTCTCGAGTCCGACCAGTAAAGCGGAGGGCGGCATGGCCGACGACCCGAACCCCGGTGCCCCGAACCCCGACGCGATCGTCCCGGCCGCCCCGGCCGCGCCGCCCGCCCCGGCCGAGGCGACGCCGCCCGAACACGTGCCGGGCTACCTGCGCGTCTGGCGCGCCGTCTGGGGCACCAACCCGACCCCGGCCCACGACGGCCCGCCGCCACCGACCGACGGGACGCGCGAGATCGTCGAGACGATCGTCTTCGTCGTCGTCCTGGTGCTGATGCTGCGCTGCTTCGTCGCCGAGGCGTTCGTCATCCCGACCGGGTCGATGGCCGAGACGCTGTACGGCTACCAGAAGATGGTCACCTGCCCGCAGTGCGAGTTCTTCTTCCCGGTGAACTGCTCCGCCGAGGTCGAGGCGGCCCAGGAGGGCGGCGACCCCCGCCTGCGCGCGACCGACCGTTGCATCTGCCCGAACTGCCGGCTGAACATCGCCCTGGTCAGCCCCGGCGCGCCGCCCGACCCGTCGAACACCGGCCAGCCGATCCCCGACCCGGGCTACTCGACCGGCGACCGCGTCCTGGTGGCGAAGTTCCTCTACGACCTGCTCGGCCGGATGCCGAACCGGCTCGACGTCGTCGTGTTCAAGTTCCCCGGCGACGGCGACCCGTCCAAGGGCGGGGCCTGGCCCGGCACCGGCCCGCAGCAGCGCGGCGTGCCGATGAACTACATCAAGCGCCTGGTCGGCCTGCCGGGCGAGACGATCTACATCTACCGCGGCGACCTGTACCACTCCGCGGTGCCGGACCCGAAGAAGTGGTTCGACGAGGACTTCCGCGACTGCCCCGACCCGAACAGCGACGAACACAAGCAGCGCAAGCTCCAGCTCTGGCGGCGCATCCACGGCGGCGGCAGCACCGTCGATTACACGCACGGCAAGCTCATCGATCCGAGCACGGCCGAGCACAAGGCGATCCTCGCCGAGATGAAGGCCGGCACGATCCAGATCGTGCGCAAGCCGGCGTCGGTCATCCTCGCCATGCGGCGCATCGTCTACGACAACGACCACCAGGCCGCCGACCTGATCAAGGCCCAGGAGCCGCCGCGCTGGCAGCCGGCCGGCGCGGGCTGGACCGCCGACGGCACGACGTTCGTCGGCAAGGCCGGCGAGACGACCGCCTGGCTGCGCTACAGCAACCGCCTGCGCGGCGAGAAGGATCCGCAGTTGATCCGCGACTTCCTCGGCTATAACACCGACCCGCACACCGGCCTGCGCGGCGGCGACCAGCACTGGGTCAAGGATCTGATGCTCGAGTGCGAGGTCGACGTCGCCAAGGCCCAGGGCCAGTTCAGCCTCGAACTCTCGTCCGGGGTCGATCGCTTCCGGGCGGTGTGGGACCTGGCCACGGGGCAATGCACCCTGCACCGCATCCAGCCGCACTCGGCGGCGTTCGCGGCGACGCTCGGACTGGAGAAGGGCGAGGTGCTCGGCAAGGCCGAGACGAAGCTCAAGGGTCCCGGCAAGTACCGCGTCCGGTTCGCCAACTTCGACCGGCAGCTCGTCGTCTGGGTGGACGGCGCGCTGCCGTTCGGCCAGCACGGCGTGGCGTACGAGGCCCCGGACTACCAGGACCACAAGGACTTCAACGACCGGGAGCAGCCGGCAAGCGTCGGCCTGGAGAACGCCGAGGTGACGGTGCGGCACCTGAGCCTGTGGCGCGACGTGTTCTACACGAACGGCCAGCACCGCAACCCGTCGGACGACAACACCGGGGCGATCTTCCAGATGTACGTCCAGCCGGACCACTACCTGTGCATGGGCGACAACAGCCCGGCCAGCTCGGACGGCCGGAGCTGGGGCCTGGTGCCGAACCGGCTCCTGCTCGGCAAGGCGCAGATGGTCTACTACCCGTTCTACTTCCCGTGGTGGCCGCTCAAGGCCCCGGTCAACCGGGTCGGCCTGATCCGGTGAGTTTCATATAGCCCCGGGCTTGCCCGGGGTCTTCGCCTCCAAGGCCCCGGGCAAGCCCGGGGCGATATGAGACGGCTCCGGTTACTTCGTCTTCACGTCCAGCTCGTCGAAGTACGTCTGCGCGTCGGCCTTCGTCCACAGGCCGACGAGGCCCGCCTTGGCGATCGCGTCGTCCTCGGCTTCGAGGTGGACCTTGCCGTCGATGGCGCAGGTGATCTTCTTGCCGTCGTGGGTGATGCTCAGCGTGTGCCACTCGCCGGCCGGGAAGACGAGGCCCTCCTTGGTGCCGAGCTGCATCCGCACGCCGTTGAGGATCTTGTAGACGCGGAAGTTGTCCTCCAGCGGGTTGTACCGCGCGACGTAGTAGTTCTTCGCGTCCTGGTAGCGCCAGACGACGCCGCCGCCCTGGTCGATCTTGCCGCTGACGGACTTGAACTTGACGCTGACGGTGCCGTTCTCGAAGTTGCCCTTCTTGACGACGGCGAGGTTGAACGTCGCCTTCGGGGCGGCCGCCGTCTGGGCGAGGGCGAAGCCCGCCTTGGACGGGGCGGTCGCGTCGGCGACGACCTTCCAGGCGCTGGCTTCGCCCTCGCCGGTCTGGGCGCGATCCCAGGCGTCGGGCAGCTTGCCGAGCTGCTCCTTGGCGAAGGTCGTCTTTGTCGAGGTCTCCTCGGCGAGGGTCAGCGCCGGCACGGCCAGCGCGAGAACGAGAGCGAGAAGCGAGCGCATGGGACCTCCGTGGTGAAACCGACCCGGGCAGACTGAAACTGTAGTCGCTCGCCCTCGCGGCCGCAAGCGTCGGTTTGCCCGTGCTTGACCGCAGCGGCCGGGGCGGGTCTACTGGAGGAAAGGGCGACACCTCAGGAGCGGGCGGATGAACGACCAGCAAGAGGCGGACACGGCACCGGAACTCCCGGCCTTGCGAACGGAGCCGGGCGGCCCGCCGCAGCTGGCCGTGGAGGTCGCCGGCCTCACCCATCCGGGGCGGGTGCGGCCCAACAACGAGGACAACTTCCACGTCGTGCGGTTCGGCCGCTACCTGCGCACAGTCATCTCCAGCCTCCCCGACGGCCAGGCCCCGGAAGAGCAAGCCCTGCCCGGCTACGGGTTCCTCGTCGCCGACGGCATCGGCGGCCACGCCGCCGGCGAGGTCGCCAGCCGGCTGGCCATCACCCTGCTCGTCGAGATCGCCCTCCAGACGCCGGACTGGTTCCTGAGCCGGGAGGACGAGCATCTGGACGTGGTGGCGGAGCGGACGACGGACCGGTTCCGCCAGGTGGACGAGGCGGTCCGAGCCCAGGCCCAGGGCGAGCCGGGGGCGCGGAAGATGGGGACGACCCTGTCGCTGGCCCTGAGCCTGTCCGACGCCCTGCTCGTCGCCCACGTCGGCGACTCGCCCGCCTACCTGTTCCACGCGGGCCAGCTCCGCCGGCTGACCCGCGACCACACCGCTGGCCAGCAGTTGATCGACGTCGATCCGAGGGCCGCCGCCCGCTTCCGCCACGTCCTGACGCGGTGCATCGGCGGGGCCGACAACGGAAGCAAACCGGACGTCGGCCGCTATCGGCTGGCCGACGGGGACCGGCTGTTGCTATGCTCGGACGGGCTGACCGACATGGTCGATGACGCGGCGATCGCCGAGGAGCTGGGCCGCGAGGCGTCGTCCGGGGAGGTGTGCCAGGCGCTGGTCGAGCGGGCCCTGGACCGCGGCGGTCGCGACAACGTCACGGTCGTCGTCGCGACGTACCGCCGGCCTTAGCGAGCCCGGAGAGCGAGCGACGGAAGGGACGCCGGCGTTGGTGGGATCTCCGACCGACTCAGCCGGCGACCGCGGCCGGGAAAGCCGCCGCGATCTCAGCCAGGGCATCCTCGGGCCGTTCCAGGCCCAGGAACCCGTAGTGAACCGTTTGCCGACCCTTGCCGCTGCCGCGCCGCTCGCTCACGAAGACGAGGTCGACCCGGCTGATGCCCCGCCGCTTGCGGACGCCGCCGCGCAACTGCTCCGGGGCGAACACCATCACACCGTCGCCGAGATCACGCGTCGGGACCGGCTGCCAGAACCAGTCCCGGCTCGTCAGCACCAGGCCGCGCCGGTCGGTCACCGCGTAGACGACGTGCCGCAACCGGGCCATGAGCATCCAGGGCGAGAAGAACAGCGCCCCGCCCAGGAGGACGAAGAACGAGGCGGCCGTGAACCCGACCAGGTAGCCCGGCAGCATCGCGAGGTGGAACCCGTCGCGGATCGTGCCCCAGACCAGAAGCGTGAGGAAGACCGAGCCGAAGGTGAACGGGATCAGGCCGAAGATGAACTGGGCGATGGCCTCGCCGCGGAAGTGCCGCGGGGCCGGCGCTCCGAGCCAGATAAGTCGCTCACCCGGTTGCAAGAGCGCCCGCACCCGCTCCTCGGGCGATCGGGATCGCTCGGCCTGGTGCGTCGCCGCTTCGGTCTCCGCCTGCTTCTGACGTAGCTGCCACAGGTGGTAGACGAACCACGGCAGAAACAGCAGCGGGAGGACGACGAGCCAGATGCTGGCCTGGATGGCGAGCGCCCGTCCCGGTAAGTCCAGCCCCTGGGCCAGGAACGAGTAGCCGAACAGTAGCAGGAACAACGCCACGAAGAGCGGGCTGCCCTGGCCCGCCTTCCGGCCGGTGAAATGCTCCGACAGGGCGCGGAGGAATAGCCCCGCCCCCACGAGCAGGAAGAGCGAGCCGACGGCCGTGGCGAACCAGGGGCTGGGCGGACCACCGCCTCCGTGGGCGAGCAGGAGGTTACTCACGCCAGCAGTTCCTCGATCACGGCCGCCGGCTCGACGCCGGTCAGGCGCTGGTCCAGGCCCTGGTAGCGGTAGCTGAACCGCTTGTGGTCGAAGCCGAGCAGGTGCAGCACCGTCGCGTGGAAGTCGCGGATGTGGACCGCGTCCTTGGTGATGTTGTAGCTGAAGTCGTCCGTCTCGCCGTGGATGACGCCCGGCTTGAAGCCGCCGCCCGCCATCCACATCGTGAAGCAGCGCGGGTGGTGGTCCCGGCCGTAGTTCGTCTTCGACAGGCCGCCCTGGCTGTAGATCGTCCGGCCGAACTCGCCGCCCCAGATGACGAGCGTCTCGTCGAGCAGGCCACGCTGCTCCAGGTCGTGGATCAGGCCGTGGCACGCCTGATCGACGTCGCGGCACTGGTCCGGCAGCCGGCCGGCCGCGTTGCCGTGCGTGTCCCAGTTGTTGTGGTAGACCTGCACGAACCGCACGCCACGCTCGACGAGCCGGCGGGCCATCAGGGCCGTGTTCGCGAACGTGCCCGGCTTGCGAGCCGCGTCGCCGTACATCGCGAACGTCTTCTCCGGCTCCTTCGACAGATCGACGAGGTCCGGCACGCTCGACTGCATCTTGTGGGCCATCTCGAACTGGCCGATGCGCGTGTGCGTCTCCTCGTCGCCGACGAGCTTGTAGTTCTGCTCGTTCAGGTCGCGGATCGCGTCGAGCGTCCGCCGGCGGACGGCGGCGTCGACGCCGGGCGGGTTGTTCAGGTAGAGGATCGGGTCGCCGCTCGCGCGGAAGGCGCAGCCGGCGTGCTCGCCGGGCAGGTAGCCGGACGACCAGAGCCGGGCCGAGATCGCCTGGACCTGCTCCTGGTTGGTCGGCTTGGCGACCATGACGACGAACGTCGGCAGGTCCTTGTTCAGCGAGCCGAGGCCGTAGGAGGTCCACGCCCCGAGGCACGGCCGGCCGGTCAGCTGGTTGCCGGTCTGCATGAACGTGATCGCCGGCTCGTGGTTGATCGCCTCGGTGTGCATCGACCGGATCCACGTCAGCTTATCGACCATCTTCGCCTTGTACGGCAGCAGCTCGGAGACCCACATGCCGTTCTTGCCGTGCTGCGCGAACTTGAACTTCGACGGCGCGATCGGGAAGCGATTCTGACCCGACGTCATCGTCGTCAGGCGCTGGCCCTGGCGGATGGAGTCGGGCAGGTCCTTGTCGTAGTACTCGTCCATCTTCGGCTTGTAGTCGAAGAGGTCCATCTGGGCCGGGCCGCCGACCATGTGCAGGTAGATGACGTGCTTCGCCTTGCCGGCGTGGTGCGACAGGCCGGGCAGGCCCGGGGCCGGCTTGCCGCCGCGCTGGGCGTCGTCGGCGCGGAGCTGCGACAGGGCCGCCATGCCGAGGGCGGCGGAGACGCCGGACCCGAAGAACATGCGGCGGGTCATCGACTGCTGGAGTTCGTCGTGCGGGTGCATGGAGAGGTCTCGTGTGCGGCGTCGGTGTTCCCAAGCCCGGGCGTGGCCACGCCCGGGAGACTTTACCCCGGGCGTCGCAACGCCCGGGCTTGTGTGTGGGCGGGTTACTTACACAGCACCTCGTCGAGGTTCATCAGCGCGTTGGTCAGCATGGCCCACGCCGCCAGTTCGTCGGGCGGCAGCGCGGCGTCGGCCTTCTTCTCGCCTACGGCGAGCAGCTTGGCCGCCTCGGCCGGCTGGGCCTTGTAGTGGCCGAGCAGGTCGGCCAGAATCGGCTTCAGCGCCGCCGCCTCGGCGGGACGCAGCGACCGTGACAGGAGGCTCTTGGCGAGGAAGTCGAGCCGGCCGCCCTCGGCTTTCTCGGCGGTCATCGCCCGCTGCGCCAGGTACCGCGCCGCCTCGACGAACTGCGGGTCGTTCAGGGTGACGAGGGCCTGGAGCGGCGTGTTGGTCCGCTCGCGGCGGACGCTGCACGTCTCGCGGTTCGGGGCGTTGAGGATGTCGAGCGACGCCGGCGGGGCGGAGCGCTTCCAGAACGTGTACAGGCTGCGGCGGTAGAGGTTCTCGCCGCTGTCGCGCTTGTAGTCGCGCGTGTTGCTGCCGATCATCGCGACCGCCTCCCAGACGCCGTCCGGCTGGTACGGCTTGACGCTCGGGCCGCCGAGCTTCGGCACGAGTAGGCCACTCGCCGCCAGGGCGTTGTCGCGGATCATCTCGGCGTCCATGCGGAAGCGCGGCCCGCGCGACAGCAGGGCGTTCGCCGGGTCCTTCTCCTTCTTCTCGGCCGTGGTCGCCGCCGACTGGCGGTAGGTCGCCGACGTGACGAGCAGCTTGAAGAACTGCTTCATGTCCCAGCCGTTCTCGCGGAACTCGACCGCGAGCCAGTCGAGCAGCTCCGGGTGCGACGGCAGCTCGCCGGCGATGCCGAAGTCGCCCGACGTGCGGACGAGGCCGGTGCCGAAGACCTCCTGCCAGAAGCGGTTCACCGTGACGCGGGCCGTCAGCGGGTGCTCCGGCCGGAGCAGCCACTGGGCGAGGCCGAGCCGGTTGCGCGGCAACCCATCGGGCATTGCGGGGAGGACGCCCGGCGTGCCCGGCTTGACGGCGTCCTTGCGCTTGTCGTAGTCGCCGCGCGACAGGATGAACGCCATCGCCTCGGTCGGCTTCTCGTTCATGACGTGGGCGACCGTGCCGCGCGAGCGGATCGCGTTCTCGTCGATCTGGAGGTTGCTCAGCTCGGCCGACAGGCCGCGCGACACCGGGTCGAACGCCTCGATGTAGCCGGTCAGCAACTCGTCGTCCTGCGGCGGGGTGCGCTTCTCCAGGCCGAGCAGGTAGGCGGTGCGCGTCCCCTTCGCCAGCCGGGTCGCCTCGTCCGGCTTGAGGGCGCGCTGGTAGATGCGCACGTCGTGCAGGCCGAGGTTGACGATCGGGCTGCTGTTGTTGCGCGTCGCGAACTTGAACGGCACCTTCGTCTTGATGGTGTTCTTGAGCACGTCGGCCTGCACGTCGCGGGCGGTCTGGAGCGTGCCATCGACGTAGACCTGGACGCCGGCCGCCTTGCCGGAGCCGTCGTAGGACGCGACGACGTGGTGCCACTGGTCCTGCCGCAGGCCGCCGGCGACGACCTTCAGCGCGTCGCTCGGCCAGGTGTTGACGATGTGGAAGCCGACCTTGCCGTTCTCGTACCAGAGATCCCAGCCGCGGAACGCCTGGCCCTCGTCCATGCGCGAGAGGATCGCCCCGGCCGGGGCGTTGCGCGGCAGGCGCACCCACGCCGCGACGGCGAACGGCTGGTCCTTCTCGAAGTCGCCAACGTCGGGCATCTCGAGCTTGACGTTGGCCTTGAACTGGAGCGCCTTGTCGGCCGAGTGGCCGGCGATCCAGCCGGGGTTGGCCAGCTTCGCCGGCCGGTCCTTGCCCGCGACGACGACCTTCGTGTCGGGGCCCTTCCCCTCGTCGAACGCGGCGTGGAGGTAGAGCTTGTCGGCCGGCAGCTCCTTGCGGACACCCGCGGCCGTGGTCTGCTTCAGCCAGCCGTCGAAGTCGGCGCGAGCGGCCTGCCGCCGGTCGGCGAGCTTCCGCTTGACGTCGGCGAGGGCGACCTGGACGGCGTCCCAGCGCGGCTTGTCCTCGGCCTTCGGGACGAGGATGACCGGCGGCGTGTCCTTGATGTTGCCGTCCATGGCGTCCTGGGTCGTGTTGTTGAAGAACGCCGCCAGCTGGTAGAACTCGCGCTGCGAGACCGGATCGAGCTTGTGGTCGTGGCAGACGGCGCAGCCGGTCGTCAGGCCCATCCACACCGCCGAGACGGTCTCCGTCCGGTCGCGCGTGTACAGGACGTAGTACTCCTCCTTGATGACGCCGCCCTCGTTCGTCGTGATGTTACACCGGTTGAAGCCGCTGGCGACCTTCTGGTCCATCGTCGCGTCGGGGAGCAGGTCGCCGGCGAGCTGCTCAATCGTGAAGCGGTCGAAGCGCTGGTTGGCGTTGAACGCCTGGATGACCCAGTCGCGGTAGGACCACATCTCGCGGAAGTTGTCGAAGTGGATGCCGTGCGAGTCGGCGTACCGCGCGGCGTCGAGCCAGTACCGGCCGCGGTGCTCGCCCCAGTGCGGCGAGGCGAGCAGCTGATCGACGAACAGCTCGTAGGCGTCCGGCCGCGTGTCGTTGACGAAGTCCTCGACCTGCTTCGGCGACGGCGGCAGCCCGGTCAGGTCGAGGGCCAGCCGGCGGGCGATGGTGCGGCGGTCGGCCTCCGGGGCCGGCGTCAGGCCGGCCTTCTCCAGCCGGGCGAGGACGAAGCGGTCGATCGGGTTGCGTACCCACTTTTCATTCGTGACGGCCGGGGCGGCGGGGCGCGTCGGCGGGATGAACGACCAGTGGGCCTGGTACTCGGCCCCCTCGGCGACCCACTGCTTGAGGGTGTTCTTCTGGGCGGCGGTGAGCTTCTTGTGCGACTTCGGCGTCGGCATGACGCGCGACGGCTCGGCGTGGAAGATCCGCTCGACGAGGGGGCTCTCGTCCGGCTTGCCGGGGACGATGACCTTGGCGTTGACGGCGTCGTCGCGGACGTCGAGGCGGAGGTCGCCCTTGCGGGCGTTCTTGTCGGGGCCGTGGCAGGCGAAGCAGTTCTCGGCGAGGATCGGCCGGATGTCGCGGTTGTATTCGAGCTTCGGGGCGGCGGCGGCCGTTTCTTGTGGAATACCGGCGAGGAAGGCGAGTGCCACGACGGCGGAGAGAGAGCCCTGGGTCATGGTGCGGCGGTCCTCGGTGGATCGAGTCGGGTGCCCGGCGGGCGGGCCGAACGCGGCGGGGTGGGTATCGATATAATACCCGGCGCGGGGCGGGTCGCAACCGATTTTCCTGAGGTTTGGCGAGCCGTGAGCGAGGTGTCGCGCATCCTCCAGGCGATCGACGCGGGCGATCCGCAAGCGGCGGATCGGCTGTTGCCGCTCGTCTACGACGAGCTGCGCCGCCTCGCCGCGGCCCTGCTGACCGGCGAGAAGGCCGGCCAGACCCTCGACGGGACGGCCCTCGTCCACGAGGCGTACCTGCGCCTGGTCGGCGACCAGGCGTTCGCGAACCGGCGGCACTTCTTCGCCGCGGCGGCCGAGGCGATGCGGCGCATCCTGGTCGAGGCCGCCCGCCGTAAGCAGCGCCAGAAGCGCGGCGGCGGCCGGGTCCGCGTCGATCTCGACGCTGCCGAGCCGGCCGCGCCGCGGGACGATGACGACCTGCTCGCCCTCGACGAGGCCCTGACCCGGCTGGCGAGCGTTGATCCGGACGCGGCCGAACTCGTCCGGCTGCGCTACTTCGCCGGCCTGACCATCCCGCAGGCGGCGGAGCTGCTCGGCATCGCGCCGCGCTCGGCCGACCGGCTGTGGGCCTACGCTCGCGCCTGGCTCCGCGACGCTCTGAGCGAAACCTGACCGCCTCCCGGGTTTCTTGGCGCGATCCGCGCGCCGACGGCGCATCTCCGACTGGAGCGAATCGTGCCGACAGGACCGAATGCCCGGTAGCGATTCCCCGGCTCGCCGGGCTACGGGATATGGAGCAGCCGGCACACCTCCTGGAAGCTCGGCTCGAGGGGGAGCTCGATCCGCAGGTCGGGGCCGAGCCAGAGGGGGATCGTCGGGAGCGGTTGTCCGACGGCGAGTGGGAAGAACCAGGCGTCGAGCATCCACCGCTTCTTCGGCGGCTTGCGGCGACGGAGGCTGACGGCGTAGAGCATCGGCGGTTGGGCTAACGCCGGGTCGGACCGGCGGAGCCGGCCGAGCAGGTCGCCGTAGAGGTTCGCCTGGCGCGTCGTGACGATGTCGACCACCGCGACGCAGACGTCCTGCCGCAGCAGGGCGGCGACCTTGCTGACGAACTGGTCGCGCGTGTCGTCGCGGTCCTTGTTCGACGGGCTGACGATCTCGATCGCGGCGACGAGGGTGTGCTGCCGGTCCGCGTCGTAGACGCGCACCTCGTACTCGTCCAGCTCGGACAGGTCGGCGGTCACCGTGAAGGTCGGCGCGGCGATGGCGAGGGTGGCCGTCCCGCCGCCGGTGCCGGCGTCCGCCTCGGGGCGGTCGTCGTCCTCGGTCATCGAGATATCGACCTCGAACGGGGCGGGGTGGTAGACCTTCGGCTCGGCGATGAACCCGGCGGGCAGCAGGTCGAACAAGGTCCGGACGATCTCTCCCGGCCACTGGCCGTGGACAGCGTCCCAGCGGTGCTTGTCGTTGACCGGCGAGTGGAAATGGTCGCGGAGCGGCATGGCGTCCTCCTCCCGGCGATTGTAGCAGGCCCCGAAATCGGCCTCAACGCGGGCACGGAAGCCGTCGCGGCGGCCGAGGTGAAGCAGCCCCGAAGGAGCCCGCGATGGCCGAGCGCTCGATCTTCCTCGCCGCCCTGGAGCTGGCCGACCCGGCCGAGCGGGCGGCGTACCTCGACGCCGCCTGCGCCGCCGACGCGGTCCTGCGCCGCCGGGTCGAGCGCCTCCTCGCCGCCCACGACTCGGGCGACGACTTCCTCGAACCGCCGGCCGGCCTCGCGCCGACGGCCGATCCCGCCCCGGCGGCGGACGCCCCCGGCACCGTCCTCGGGCCGTACAAGCTCCTCCAGGTCATCGGCGAAGGCGGCATGGGCGTCGTCTTCATGGCCGAGCAGCGCCACCCGGTCCGCCGCCTCGTCGCCGTCAAGGTCATCAAGCCCGGCATGGACAGCAAGCAGATCCTCGCCCGGTTCGAGGCGGAACGCCAGGCCCTCGCCCTGATGGACCACCCGAACATCGCCCGCGTCCTCGACGCCGGCGCGACGCCGGACGGCCGGCCGTTCTTCGTCATGGAACTCGTCAAGGGCGTCCCGATCACGCGCTACTGCGACGAGCACCAGCTCCCGGTCCGCGACCGGCTCGCCCTCTTCGTCGCCGTCTGCCAGGCGATCCAGCACGCCCACCACAAGGGCGTCATCCACCGCGACGTCAAGCCGTCGAACGTCCTCGTCGCCGAGTACGACGACCACCCGGTCGTCAAGGTGATCGACTTCGGCGTCGCCAAGGCGACCGGCGAGAAGCTGACCGACCGGACCCTGTACACCGGGTTCGGGGCCCTGGTCGGCACGCTCGAGTACATGAGCCCCGAGCAGGCGAAACTCAACGCCCTCGACGTCGATACGCGCAGCGACGTGTACAGCCTCGGCGTCCTGCTCTACGAGCTGCTGACCGGGACGACGCCGCTGGAGCACGCCGCGCTGAAGCAGGCCGCCCTGGACGAGGTGCTGCGGCGCATCCGCGAGGAGGAGCCGCCGCGGCCGAGCACGCGGCTGAGCCAATCCGGCGACGCCCGGGCGGCGATCTCATCGCGGCGCGGGACCGAGCCGGCGGCGCTGGGCCGGTCGCTGCGCGGCGAGCTGGACTGCGTCGTGATGAAGGCCCTGGAAAAGGACCGCACGCGGCGCTACGAGACGGCGAACGGCCTGGCGCGCGATATCGAGCGCTACCTGCGCGACGAGCCGGTCGAGGCCCGGCCGGCGACGGCGGGGTATCGCCTGTGGAAGTTCGCCCGCAAGAACCGGGCCGCCCTCGCCGTCGCGGCGGCGTTCGCGCTGCTGCTGCTGGCGGGCCTCGCGGCGGTGACGTGGCTGTGGCAGTCGGAACGCGTCGCCCGGGCCGACGCCGACGTCGCCCGCCAGGACGCCGTGGACAACGCGAAGAAGGTCCAGGACGACGCCGACCGGATGAACGCCGCCAACGCCGCCCTCGACCTCGGCGAGCTGTACGCCGAGCTGGGGCAGTGGGCCCGCGCCGACGGAGAGTTCACCCGGGCGACGACGCTCCGGCCGGACCACACCTCCGTCTGGATCGGCCGCGGCAACTTCTACGCCCGGCTCGGCCTGTGGGACCTCGTCGCCGACGACTACGCCCGGGCGTTCGCCCTGCGCGACTCCGACAATTGGCTCTACTGGTACAACCACGCCCTGCTCCGCCTCGAAGTCGGCGACGAGGCCGGGTATCGTCGGCTGTGCGCCCGGGGCCTGGAGCACTTCGGCCGGACGATGCACGGCAAGGTGCCGCCGTACCTCATCCGCATGTGCAACCTGGCCCCCGACGCCGTCCCGGAGGCGGACCCGGTGCGGCGGCTGGCCGACCCGACCGTCCCCGGCTCCCGCTCGCCGTGGTTCGAGTCCTACGTCGTCGGCGCGGCGCACTACCGGGGCGGCCGGTTCGAGGAAGCCGTCTCCGCCCTGGGCCGGTCCCTGGAGGCGACCTCGCACCTCGGCCGGGCCCTGAACTTCCCGGTCCTGGCGATGGCCCTCCACCGGCTCGACCGGACCGAGGAAGCCCGGCAGGAGCTGGCCAACGCCCGCGACATGCTCGACGCCTGGGCGAGCGAGAGCTTCGGCAACCCGGCCAACTTCGTCGGGACGAAGTTCTGGCGCGACGGGGTCGAATGCCGCCTGCTCTACCGCGAGGCGCATCGGCTGATCGAAGGCGACGCGCCTCCCGAAGATCCGCGCCTGGTCGTCGTTCGCGGCCGGGCCTTCACCGCCCTGGCCCGGCCGGAGCGGGCCGTGGCTGAATATGCCCGTGCCGTCCGGCTGGCCCCGAACGACGCCGCCATCCGGGCCGAGGCGTTCCGGTTCCACGCCGACGCGAAGCGCTGGCCGGACGCCGAGGCGGAGCTCGCCGCCCTGAAGCGCCTCCGTCCGCGCGACGCCCAGGTCGCCCTCGATGCCTTCCGGGCCTTCGCCGACAACGGCCAACGTGACCGGGCCGACGCCGAGCACGCCGCGGCGATGAAGCTCAAGCCGGGCGACCTCCGCGACCGGCTCGAACCGGCCCGCTACCACCACGAGCGCGGCGAGACGGACGCGGTGCGCGCCGCCCTCGCCGCCGTGACGCGCGACCGGGCCGACGACGTGGCGTTCCGGGTCCAGGTCGGCGACACCTGCGTCGGGTTCAAGATGTGGGACGCCGCCCGGGACGAGTTTGCCAGTGTCCTCGACGCCGGCCTCGTCGGCGACGGCGAGGCGAACCACGCCGCCTGGCTCAGGCTCGCCGGGCTCCAGCTCTACCTCGGCGACGTGGACGGCTACCGCCGCACCTGCGCCCGGGTGTTCGACCGCCACGACGCCACCGACGACCGGCGGACGCTGACCACCCTGGCCCGGCTCTATCTCCTCCACCCGGATTCGGGCATCGACCCGGCCCGGATCGCCCGGATGCGGCAGCGGCCGACCAAGCCGCCGCAGACGCCCGAGCAGGCCGCGGCCCAGGCCAAAATCACCGCCCACGGTGTCGCGCTACTCACCCTGCGCGAAGGGAAGACCGACGTGGACGTGGCGACGTTGCGGACGACCCTGAACGCCTTCAAGATGGACGCGCAGCGCATCGCCCTGGCCCGCGTCCTGCACGCCCAGGGGAACTGGCACGAAGCCCACCTGCTGATGAACGCCGTCAAGGCCGAGTACCGCACGGTCGATCCGGTCGTGGCGATGAGCCTCGGTCGTCTCTGGGAGTCCCACCTGGAGGTGCAGCTCTGGTTCCGCCAGGCCGAGGCGGTGATCCAGTCGGAGCGCTGGAAGCCGGTCGACGACCTCGTGAAGCAGCGCCAGTGGGCCGCCGCGATCGACGCCTTCGCGCCGCTGCTCAAGCCGGAGGACCGCTCCGGGCCGTACTGGGCGATGCGCGGCGACTGCTTCGCCGAGCTCGGCCGCTGGAAAGAGGCCGCCGCCGACTACGCCCGCAGGGACGACCGCGCCCCGGACGACCTGCCCGCCACCATCGCCTACGCCGTGCTCTGCCTGCGGCTCGGCGACAAGGACACGTACCGCGCCCTGTGCCGGCGGGCCGTCGAACGCCACGCGGCGTCGGCCAACCGCGCCGCGCTCAACAACGTCGCCTGGCTGTGCGCCCTCGACGCCTCGGCCCAGGAGCACGCGACGACGGCCCTGGGGCAGGTGGACAAGGCCCTCGACAAGACGCCGAACAACGTCTACACCCACACGCGTGCCTGCCTGCTCTTCCGAACCGGCCGATACGCCGACGCCCGGGCGGCGCTGACCGAGCTGGTCGCCCAGCCCGGCTATCGGGCCTCGCCCTACGACTGGCTCTTCCTGGCGATGGCCCAGAAGCGGCTCGGCCAGGACGAGCCGGCACGCGACTACCTGGCCCGGTCGGTCGCCTTGCTCACGACCCGCGCGCCGGCCGAATGGCGGCAACGGGCCGAACTGGAGCTTTTCCGCGCCGAGGCCGAGGCGCTGGTCAACGGCGACCGCGCTCCTTGAGACGCGCCGGCCGTCGTGCTAAGATACCCCCAGTCCGCCTCGCTCCCCGCGCGACCTGACAGGAGTGGCCATGGCGCAACAGAAGCTGATCCTCATCGTCGATGACGACTTCGAGCTGAGCGACGGGGTCAAGCTCGTCCTCGAACGCCAGGGCCACCGCGTCCTGCAGGCCCGCAACGGCCAGGTCGGCAAGCAGATGATCTACCAGAACAAGCCGGACCTCGTCATCCTCGACATGATGATGCCCGGCATGGGCGGCTACCCGGTCCTCGAACACTTCAAGGGCAAGGCCGACGCCCCGCCGATCATCATGATCACCGCCAACGAGGGCAGCCGCCACAAGGCCTACGCGGAGTACCTCGGCGTCATCGACTACATCCGCAAGCCGTTCGCCATGGACACGCTCCTGGAGGCGGTCGAACGCGGCCTGGCCGGCACCGCCCCGGCCGAGGCCCCCGCCGGCGAATGACCACGCCCCCCGCCCCGGCCGCCAGCGTGATCCTACGCCGCGGCGACGCGCCGGAACTGTTCCTCGTCCGGCGGTCGCCCCGGCTGCGCTTCCTGGGCGGCTTCCACGCCTTCCCCGGCGGCAAGGTCGACGACGACGACGGCTCGGCCGCCACGGCCGCGGCGCGCGAACTCTTCGAGGAGATCGGCGTCCTGCTCGCCGCCGCGGCCGACGGGACGCTCCCGGTCGCGTCCGAGGCGGTGACGGCCGCCCGCCGCGACCTGCTCGCCGCCAAGGTGTCCTTCACCGCCGTCCTCGCCGATCTCGGCCTGACGCTCCGATCCGACCTCCTGCCGCACGTCGGCCACCTCGTCACGCCGGCGTTCTCGCCCCTGCGCTTCGACACGGCGTTCTTCGTAGCCGACCTGCCGCCGGGCCAAGTGGCCGAGGTGTGGCCCGGCGAGCTGGAGGCCGGCGAGTGGCTCACCGCCCGGGCGGCACTCGACGCCTGGAACCGGGGTGACGTGCTGCTGTCACCGCCGACGGTCGCACTGCTCCTCGGGCTGGCGGACGTCGGACGCGACGGCTTCGTCTCCGCGTGTCGCGAGAACATCGCCCGGATCGAGGGCCAGGCCCTGCAGCCGCTCTGGTTCAGCCCCGGTCTGCGGATGCTGCCGCTGCGGTCGCCGGCCCTGCCGCCGGCGGCGTACACGAACGCCTTCCTCGTCGGCACCGGGCCGACCTACCTGATCGACCCCGGCGCGACCGACCCGGACGAGCAGGCCCGCCTGCTCCGCGTCCTCGACGCCGAGCCGGCGCCGGCCGCCGTCGTCCTGACGCACCACCACATCGACCACGTCGGGGCGGCCCAGGCCGTCGCCGACCGCTACGGCGTCCCGGTCTGGGCGCACGCCGACGCGGCGGCCAAGCTCGCCGGTCAGGTGACGGTGTCGCGTCACCTCGACGACGGCGAGCGGCTCGACCTGGGCGAATCGCCGCGCGGCACCGCGAAGCGTACGGACGCTCGATGGGACATGGCCGCCCTGCTGACGCCGGGCCACGCCCCGGGCCACCTGGCGTTCCATCTGCCCGACTACGGCGTCCTCCTGGCCGGCGACCTCGTCTCGACGCTGTCGTCGATCCTGGTCGGGCCGCCGGACGGCCACCTCGCGACGTACCTCGCCTCGCTGCGGCGCGTCCTGCCGCTGCCGTTGCGGCTGCTCCTGCCGGCGCACGGCGGGCCGAGCGCCCGGCCGGGCCAGGTGCTCCAGGACGCGATCGACCACCGCGAGCTGCGCGAGCGGCAGTTGCTCGACGCCCTCGCCGCCGGGCCGCGGACGCCGGCCGAGCTGGTGCCGATCGTCTACCGCGGCGTGCCGGCCGACCTGTGGCGGCTCGCCGAGGTGCAGCTGCTCGGCAACCTGCACAAGCTGCGCGACGACGGCGTCGTGGCGTGTCGAGGGGCGGACGAGATGGGGGTGTGGTCGCTCGAGTAGGTCAGGCTTTCGAGCCTGACATCGGCGTCGAAGAGTCAGGCTGGAAAGCCTGACCTACGCCGGCCTCCCGGCGAAAGAAAAGAACCCGGACGCCTCGCGCCCGGGTTCGTGGGTTGTCGCGGTCGTCGCCGATTACCGGCTGGCGACCTTGTTGTTCAGCTTGACGAACGACGTCTCGGTGAACGCGACGTCGACGTCCTTGCCGGCCTGGACGCGGATCGTCTGGGTCGACTCGTGGACGGTGCCGTCGCGGGTCATCGTCGCGCGGAGGTCGTAGGTGTAGCTCTTGCCGGCCTCGAGCATGGGCGTCTGGAACTTGCGCGTCGCCCCGTTCGAAGCCATCTTGACGCCGTCGACGGTCAGCTCGGCGTCGGCGGGCAGCGTCACGACGACGCGGCCGCGGCCCTCGGTCTTCTTCGCCTCGGCGACGAGGTCGGAGAAATCGACCACGGCGCTGCCGCCCGGCCGGACCTCGATCGTCTTGTTCTTCGTCGTCACCTGGCCGGCGACCGTCAGCGTCGCGGCGAACTCGTACGTGTGCCGGCCGGCCGCGGCCAGGGTCGGCGTCGTGAACGACTGCTCGGCGCTGGTCCGAGCCAGGGACGTGCCGTTGACCTCGATCTTCGCCTCGACCGGGGCCTTGACCGTCACGGTCGCGGTGCCGCTCGTCGCGTCGCCGAGGATCGTGCCGCCGGTGACCGGGGCCGCCGAGCCGATGATGACGCCGCCGCCGATGCAGCCCGCCCCGCCGACGCAGCCGCCGCTCGGGAAGACCGGCACCGTCGTGCCGATCATGCCGCCGAAGCAGCCGGAACCGGTGCCGATGCAGCCGGAGCAGCTGTAGCCGAAGCAGGCCCCGCCGCCGCCGCAGGCGTAGCCGGTCCACGCCCCGCTCGACACGCCGTAGCAGCCGCCCCAGCAGCCGTAGCAGCCCGAGCAGCTGTAGCCGTAGCAGCCCCAGCAGCCGCGGCTGTAGCCGGTGCAGCCGCCGTAGCAGCTGCCGTAACAGCCGGCGCAGCCGTAGCAGCCGGCGCAGCTATACCCGGTGGTGTAGCCGCTGCAGCCGTAGCCGTAGCAGCCGGAGCAGCTGTAGCTCCAGCCGCCGCCGCAACCGCCGAAGCAGCCGCTGCAGCCGTAGCAGCCCGAGCAGCCGTAGCAACCGCTGCAGCCGTAGCTCGCCGTCGCCGGCACCGCCGCGGCGGTCGAGACCATCCGGCCCGCCCCGCCCTTGTGGAAGAAGAAATCGGGCGTGGCCGAGCCCGACGTCAACAAGGTCGCCAGAACAACGCTGTACATTTCCGCTTCGTCCTCCCGCTGGCCTGGGCGATCGGTGGCGCTGGAGAAACCGATCCCGCCCGAGGTGCATCTTCTCTCGATCGTCCCGCACGGACTGCATATGACGATAAGGCGAGTAACGAGGAACGTCAAAGGCAAAGTGCGTGAAATTGGCAATTTGGGCAAGGTGAGAGGGTCCGATTAGATGGGCGGAGCGGAGCGGCAGGATCGGCCGCACTCAGGTGCGCTGTTGTGCCGCCTCGGCGGGCGGTATAATGCCCCAGACGCGGAACCCTGTCGCGGGAGATCGATCCGGATGTCGCGCCGCCACCTCTACTGGATCCTGGGCATCATGGGCCTGACCGTCCTCGGCCTGGCCGTCACGTTCTCGACCGCGTCGCTGAACCGCGACCGCGACTACGAGAACGTCAAGCTCCTGCTCGACGTCGTCGGCCAGGTGCGCAAGAAGTACGCCCAGGAACTCGACCCGGAGCGCGAGCGCAGGCTGATCGAGGACATGATCAACGGCGGCCTGGAGCGGCTCGACCCGCACTCGATGTACATCAACCCGAAGGAGTACAAGCAGTTCCGCAAGACGAGCGAGGGCAAGTTCGGCGGCATCGGCATCCAGCTCGGCTACGACCGGAACAACCGCGGCCAGCTGACGGTCATCAGCCCGATGGTCGGCACGCCCGCCTACGACGCGGGCATCCTCGCCGGCGACCGCATCGTCAAGATCGACGGCAAATCGACCGCCGAGATGCGCCTCGGCGAGGCGGTCGATCTGATCCAGGGCGATCCCGGTCAGGCCCTGACGCTCACCGTCGTCCACGAGGGTTCGACCGACCCGGTCGAGGTGAACCTGACCCGGGCCGAGATCCGCGTCCCGAGCGTCCTCGGCGACGTCCGCCGCAAGGACGACCCGAAGGAGTGGGACTTCTTCCTCCCCGGCGAGCGCAAAATCGGCTACCTGCGCGTTAACACCTTCGGCGAGACGACCGCCGCCGAGATCAAGCAGGCCCTCGCCAACCTGACGGCCCAGGGCGTGCAAGGGCTGATCCTCGACCTGCGCAACAACCCGGGCGGCCTGCTCCGCAGCGCCGTCGAGGTGGCCGACCTGTTCCTCGACCAGGGCACCATCGTGACGACGAAGGGCCGCAACCACAAGGACGAGGTCCACACCGCGAAGGCGGACGGGACGGTCCTCCTGCCGGCGAGCCGGTACCCGATCGCGGTGCTCATCAACCGCAACAGCGCCAGCGCCAGCGAGATCGTCGCGGCGGCGCTGCAGGACCACGGCCGGGCCGTCGTCATCGGCGAGCGGACCTACGGCAAGGGGAGCGTCCAGACGCTGACCCTGCTCGAGAACGAGACGAGCGCCCTGAAGCTGACGACGGCGAGCTACTGGCGGCCGAGCGGCAAGAACATCCACCGCTTCCCGGACAGCACCGACAAGGACGACTGGGGCGTCAAGCCGGACGCGAACTTCGAGGTGCTGCTGACCGAGCAGGAGCGGGTCGACTTCCTGACCTGGCGCAACGACCGCGACGTCGTCCGCCCGGACAAGGCCCCGGCCCCGCCGCCGGAGGACAAGAACAAGCCGTCGCCGGACAAGGTGCTCGCCAAGGCCGTCGAGCACGTCAAGAGCCGGCTCGCGGCGATGGACCCGTGAGGCGTTCGCCATGCCGCCCCTTGCCGAGTTCCTGGAGTTCCTGCGCCTGTACGGCCCGTCGGTCGCCCTCGGGGCGACCTGGGCCGGGATCGGCTTCGTCTGGTGGCGGCGGCGCAGCGACTGGGGCAAGAAGCAGTTCCTGTCCCAGGTCAACTTCTCGCTGAACTACGTCCAGGACGACCAGCTCGTCCTGCGGACCCTCGTCGAACTGCCGGCCGGCGAGGTCTGGCTCAACGAGCACGGCGCGAACCTCGTCGCCAAGGCGTCGAAGAAGGCGTCGGTCGAGCAGCCGTTCATCTACCTGGCGAACCCGAAGGACCAGGACTTCCTCCACCGGGCGGTGCTGAACGTCCTGTCGGAGCGCTACGCCGAGGCGTACCTCGCGGCGGCGCTGGGGCTGCCGGTCCGCCGCGAGTCGTTCGTCTACGGCATCACGTGCGAGAAGTACGGCGAGATCCGCACGCTCAAGGTGCGCGTCCTGATCGTCCGCGCCACGACGCTGGTCGAGCTGTTCGGGCACACCCGCCAGGTCGATCGCTGCCTGCCGGGGAACGTGATCCTGCAGGCGCGCCTCCGCACGCTCGAGGTCATGTACAATCACTTCATCCAGGACCAGGGCCGGGAGCATCGCGTCCTCGGCCGGGTCGAACTCGGCTTGCCCTGGCCGGTCCTTCCCCGCCCGGACGGGGAGGGCCTGGCAAGCGGGCTTCAGGAGGAAGCCGTCACCCGCCCGTCGGATTAACTGCCGCACTCGCCCCGGACTCGCGGGAGGTGGCCGATGCCGGACCCGAACCTGGCGGACACGACGCCGGCCCGGAACGATTCGTACACCGCCGAGGAAGGCGGCGTCTTGACCTACGGCAAGTACCGCCTCGTCGCCGAGCTGGGCCGGGGGGGCATGGGGGTCGTCTACCAGGCGGAGGACACGCTCCTGCGCCGGATGGTCGCTCTCAAGGTTCTGCCGCGCCGCCTGTCCGGCGACCCGGCCGCCCTGGAACGCTTCCTGTTCGAGGCCCGCGCCGCGGCGACGCTCAGCCACCCGAACATCGTCCCAGTCTACGAGATCGACGAGGTCGGCGGAGCGTGGTTCCTCGTCATGGAGCTCGTCTCCGGCGGCAGCGCGCAGGCGGCGCTGCGGAAGCGCGGCCCTCTGCCGTGGGACGAGGCGGTCGCGATCGTCGCCGACGCGTGCGCGGGGCTCGCCGCCGCCCACGCGGTCGGCATCCTGCACCGCGACGTCAAGCCGGCGAACATCCTGCTCGCCGCGGACGGCGTCGGCAAACTCGCCGACTTCGGCCTGGCGAAGGCGCTCGATCCGCGCCTGGCCGGGCCCTACTCCGGCGAGGTCGTCCTCGGCACGCCCGGGTACATGAGCCCGGAGCAGTGCCGCGCCCTGCCGCTCGACGCCCGGAGCGACCTCTACTCGCTCGGCTGCACGCTCCACGCCCTGCTGACCGGCCAGGCCCCGTTCGAGTCGCGGGCGAAGGTCGAGGTGCTCTACGCCCACTGCACCGCGCCGCGGCCGGACCCCCGGACGGCGCAACCGGGCGTGCCGGCCGAGCTGGTCACGCTGCTCCACGCCGCGCTGGCGATCGACCCGGCCGACCGGTTCGCCAGCGCGGGCGAAATGCTCCAGGCCCTCGACCGCGTCGCGGCCCTGGCCGTCACGGCCTCGGCACCGCCGTCGGCCGCGTCGGGTCCGGCGGTGCCGCCGCCGTTGCCGACGACGGGCCGCCACCTGCCCGCCGCCCGGACGGGCAAGGTCGTCCCGGCCGCCGCGACCGCGGACGGGATCGAACCGGTCGCCGACCCGGCCCCGGCCGCGCCGCCGGGGAAGCCGACTCGGCGCTGGCTCCTGCGCGGCGTGGCCGGCGCATCCGGCCTGGCGTTCCTGCTCTGGGTCGCGTCCCGGAACAAGCGCACCTCGCCGCCGGCCCCCGTCGAGGATGGCCCGTTCTGGCAGCGGATCGCGGCCGAACCGGCGAGCTTCCGCGTCGGCGGCCCGGTCAGTGCCGTGGCCGTCTCGCCCGACCTGCGCTGGCTCGCCGCCGCGAGCGAGACGGCCGGGACCTCCGTCTGGGACCTGACGACCGGCCGGCCAGTCACCGGGCTACAACGCATCAAGCCGGACCAGGGGACGCGCGCCTTCGCCTTCACCCCGGACGGCAAGACCCTGCTGGCCGGGCTGCGAGGCTCCGTCGCCCGCATCGGCCCGGCGACGGGCGAGATCGCCGAGACGGTCATGCCGTTCCCGACGGTCAACACGGTCTCCTGCCTGGCGTTCACCCCCGACGGCGGTTCCCTCGTCTTCGGGCGGCTGGCTACGGAGCGGCCGGGTGCCCTCCCGGCGCAGCTCTTCCTGCTCGGCCTGCCGCATTTCAACAAGGAAGGCAACTCGGCCGCCTACCCGGCGGAGTCGTTCATCGGCGTGACCTTCGTCCCGCGCGGCCGAGAGGTGGTCACCCTCGGTCTCGACGGCACCGTGCGGGCCTTCGACGTCCCGAAGTTGGCCTTGTTGCGGACCGTCGGCCCCGAGAAGCCGGCGGAGCGCGGCCGGGCGTTCGCCGTGGCGGCGACGCCGACCCTCGCCCCGGAGAACCGGCCCGCCGGGCCGTACCTCGCCGTCGCCGACGAGTGCGGCCTCCTCTTCCGCCGGGCCGACGACTGGGCGAAGGGCGTCCACTTCTGGCCGCTGACGAAGGCCCAGCCGCGTTCGGTCGCCTGGTCGCCGACGAGCCGCTACCTGGCCGCCGGGGCCAGCGACGGCCGCGTCCTCTTCCGCGACAACCAGACGGGGAAGGTCACCCCGCTGGCCGGCCACACGGCCGCTGTCCGGGCGGTCGCCTTCTCCCCGCAGGGCACCCTGCTCTTGACCGGAAGCGACGATCAGACGGTGCGCCTCACCAACTTCGCCCATCTGGGGTGAAAACACGACCGAACGAGCTTCGAGAGGAAACCAGGTCGCCTCGGTCGGAGTAATTGCCTGGGACGGTTTTACGGGCCACACTGGAGACGGGGCTCGTGGTGGAGCGGCCCCAGCCTCGCGGGAGATTCGTGGATGCCCGACCCGACCCTGGCGGAGACGACCCCGGCCCCGGCGCGCGAGGCGAGCCCCGCTTCCGGGGCGCGCGCCAAGATCCCGATGCTCGGCAAGTACCGCATCGCCGCCCGGCTCGGCAAGGGCGGCATGGGCATCGTCTACCAGGCCGAGGACACCCTGCTCCAGCGCCTCGTCGCGATCAAGGTCCTGCCGCGCCGCCTGTCGGGAGACCCGGTCGCCCTGGAGCGCTTCCTGTTCGAGGCCCGCGCTGCGGCGCGGCTCAGCCACCCGAACATCGTCCTCGTCTACGAGATCAGCGAGGTCCAGGGCGGCTGGTTCCTCGTCATGGAACTCGTCTCCGGCGGCAGCGCCCAGGCGGCGGTGCAGAAGCGCGGCCCGCTGCCGTGGCGCGACGCGGTCGGCGTGGTCGCCGACGCGTGCCGGGGGCTGGTCGCCGCCCACGAGACCGGCCTCATCCACCGCGACATCAAGCCGGCGAACGTCCTCCTCACCCCGGACGGGGTCGGCAAGCTGGCCGACTTCGGCCTGGCGAAGGCCCTCGACGGCGAGACGCCCGGGCCGACCTCGCCAGAGACGGTCCTCGGCACGCCGGCGTACATGAGCCCGGAGCAGTGCCGGGCCCTGGCGCTCGACGCCCGGAGCGACCTGTACTCGCTCGGGGCGACGCTCTACACGCTGCTGACCGGCAAGCCGCCGTTCGAGCTGACCGCCCCGATCGAGGTGCTCTACGCCCACTGCAACGCCGCGCGGCCGGACCCGCGCCGGGTGCGGCCCGACGTGCCGGCCGCGCTGGTCACGCTCCTGCACGCCGCGATGGCGATCAACCCGGCCGACCGGTTCGCCAGCGCCCGCGAGATGCTCCAGGCCCTGGAGCGCGTCGTCGTCCGGGCGGAGAGCGCCGCGGCGATCCCGGTCGTCGTGCCGGAGCCGGCCGCCCCGCCGCCGTTGCCCCGACAGACGCTGCGCCAGCGCGCCGGCGACACGGTCCAGGTCGTCGTCCCGGCCGACTCGACCGCGGACGTCGAGCCGATCATCGCCCGTAAGCCGACCCGGCCGCCGGATTCGCCGACGCGGCGCTGGCTGCTGCGCGGCCTGGCCACGGCGGCCGGCCTCGGGGCGCTTCTCTGGGTCGCCGGGAGCGACAAGGACGACGTGCCGGAAGCAGCTCCGCCCGCCCCGGGCGGCACGCCGGAGAGCCCGTTCTGGCGGCGCGTCGGCCCCGGCGGCGTCGGCTTCCCCGTCGGCGGGGCGGTCAGCGCCGTCGCCGTCTCGCCGGACCTGCGCTGGCTCGCCGCCGCGAGCGAGACGGCGGGCATCTCGGTCTGGAATCTGACGACCGGCCTGGCGGTCGAAGGGCTCCAGGGCATCAAGCCGCGCGAGCAGACGCGGGCGCTGGCGTGGATGCCGGACGGCCGGACGCTCGTCGCCGGCCTGCTCGGCCGGCTGGTCGCCGTCACGCCGGCGACGGGGCAGGTCGTCGAGACCCGGCTGCCGATCCCGCCGGCGAACGCCGTCCCGTGCCTGGCGTTCGCGCCAAACAGCGACGTGCTGCTGTTCGCGCGGCAGGGGCTGTCCGTCGGCGAGGGGCTCGGCTCGCAGTTGTTCCTGACGCGGTTTCCGCGCCTGGGCAAGGAGGGTTCGACGGCGACCCACCCGGTCGGCGCGTTCCTGGCGGCCGGCTTCACGCCGGACGGCCGCGAGGTGCTGACGCTCGGCCAGGACGGCACGGTGCGCGCCTTCGACGTGCGGATCCTGGCCCCGGCGAAGGTCGGCACGAAAGAGAAGGCCGAGGCCGGCGAGCGCGGCCGGGCGTTCGCCCTGGCGGTGACGCCGAACCTCGCCCCGGAGAACCGGCCGATCGGGCCGTACTTCGCCGTCGCCGACGAGCGCGGGCTGTTCTTCCGGCGGACGACCGACTGGGCGGTGCGCATCCCGTGCTGGCCGCTGGAGGGCGTGCAGCCGCGGTCGATCACCTACTCGGCGACGAGCCGATTCTGGGCGGCCGGCGTCAGCGACGGCCGGGTGCTGATCCGCGACAACCACGCCGAGAAAATGTACGAGCTAGTCGGCCACAAGGACGCCGTCCGGGCGGTCGCGTTCGCCGCCCAGGGGGCGCTGCTCGCCACCGGGAGCGACGACAAGACGGTGCGCCTGACGCGGCTCGAGGTCGGCTGACCGCCCGGCGGTCAGGGGGCCGCTCTCCGCTTCCGCGCTTCGAGCCGGCGGACGAACGCGGCGTGCTGCGGCGAGGCGAGGCCCAGCCGGACCGTCTCGACCAGCTTCGCGGCGTCCTCGTCGAACAGCGCCGGGCCATCGACCCAGAGTCCGGGAAAGACGCGCGACTTCCAGACGCCGGCCTTGTCCGGCTTCAACTCGCGCTTCGACGGGAAGTGGGACCAGTGGATCTCCCGCTCCTCGACGCAGAGGACGAGGTACTCCCGGACGCCGGACTCGCGGTAAGCCCACAGCTTGGCGTGCATCTCGAGAGACCGGGTGCTGTTCGCGACCTCGACGACCATCTCAGGCGGGCCGGTCACGTTTCCCTCTTCGTCGTAGCGGGAGGAACCTCCGGCCGCGGAACTATAGAGCAGCAGTAAGACGGGCCGAACCTCGGTATCGACGCCCAGGATCGTGGTCGGATGCCGTTCCAGGGCGATCCCGCGGGTCGCGTCCCGATACGGTCGGAAGACGCCAGCGAGCAGCGGGAGGACGTCGGGATCGCGGGCAACGCACGGCGTCGTTCGGAACACCTCGCCCCAGATGAGTTCGAAGTCCTCGCCGTCGTGGCAACTGAGGCGCAGGTGGCGGAAGTCGGCCTGGCTCCGCCGGTCGCCGTTTTCGAGCCAGCCAGCGACCGGGTTGGCCTGGCGAAACGTGGACTCCGGTGGCATCGGGAAGTCCTCCGCGACGGAACTCGTCGTCACTGTAGCCGGCGGAAGCGGTGCCCGGCAAGGTGGGTCACAGCGTCTCGGCGACGCCGGGTTCGTCGGGCCGGATCGCGTCGGACGGCCCTCGAAGGCCGTGCGGCAGGGTCCGGCGATCGACCCGTCCCGCCAGCTCGGCGGCCACCCGGGCAATGATCGCATGGTGGCCGGCGATCGCACAGTCGAGGAGGAGGGCTGCTCCGTCGGCGCGGCGCAACTCGACCACGGACGGGTCGTGCCTGGCGGGGTGGCAGGTCCAGGCCGTGCCGAGGTCGGCCCACAGGACGACGGTCGCCCCGCCCGGAGTCCAGCGGGCAAGGCCGCGTGCCCCGACGAGGACGCGGACGGCCAGGTCGCGCCGGGCGAGCCGGACCACGTCGGCCAGGACGCCGCCGAAGATGCAAATGGCGACCAGGGCGATGACGCCGGCCGGCAGGATCTCGGTCGGGGCGATCGACCATCGCGGCGAGAAGATCAGGGCGAGCGGGATCAACAACCCCGGCAAGAACATGATCGCGGCGACGGCGACCATGCAGCCGTGGTCGCGGTAGACGTCGCCGGCCGGGCCGTGGACACGTTCGACCGGCCCGATCGCCCGGGCGGCGTCCGATCCAAGCCAGGGGCCGGGCGGGGTCGGCGTCGTGGTCATGGCGGGCTCCACATAGACGCCGGCTTGCCGGCGGCTATGTCAAGAGCGGCCCTCCCGGCCGTCGGCGGCGCTCAACCCGCCTCATCCGGGACGTCGAGGTGGCCGAGGAGCCTCATCTCGTCCAGGTAGCGGGCGACCAGCCAGGGGCCGCTGGTGAACAGGACCGCCGCGTACAGGTTGCCGTTGTTGGCGTTGGTCTGGTCCCACAGGGCTCGGACGAGAAGTCGCTCTTGCTGGTCGGGCGCGGAGACGGCGACGAGGCGCGCCGCCGGGGCGAGGTCGCCCCAGGGGACGACCCAGCGGCGGTACTCGGTCCAGACGAGGATGCCGCCCGCCCCGACGACGAGCCGGACGTTGCCGGTCACCGCCGGGCTGTAGGCGAAGTTCGCCCAGAAGCCGCCACAGCCGATGTATGCCATCGACGCGATGAGCAGGACCACCGCGGCCGTCGTCTCCGGCGAGTACGGCTTCTGGTTTTCCTTCATCGCGCCCGAGTACACCGCCAGGGGGATGAAGATGGCCAACCCGACCGCCACGTAGGCGGCGTTGGCGAGCCCGACCTTGAAGTTGAGCCAGGTCTCCGACTTGCCCGTCAGCTTGCAGACGCGTTCGAGCGGCTCGATTTCCCACACCTCCTCGGCTTCCAGCCAGGGGCTCGCGTCGCCGGGGTCGAGCGATTTGTGGCGCGGCTCTGCCGGCCGGCTGGCCGGCATGCCCACCTCCTGGCGGAGCTGCTGCCCCGACAGCCGGTGGATGAAGTCCTGGTCGCTGGCGTAGATCGCCAGCAACTCCCAGCGCTCGCCGCGCGAGTTGACCAGGGCGAGGACCGACGGGACGTACTGCCACGGCCGGCTCTCGGGGGCGGCGAACCGCCACTCCGTCCCGATCTCGTCCCAGAAGAGGACCGTCTCGCCGTCCGGGGTCCATTCCGCGAAGCCGCGCTCGCCGACCAGCAATCGGCGCTGGGCCTGTCGCCACCAGGCCCACCAGAACGGGAAGTAGACGCCCGCGCCGACGAACAGGAGCACGGCGGCGAGGTACGGGAAGACGACGTCCCCGCCGAGGGACGGCGGGAGTCGGTAGCCGGAGTCGTACCGCAAGGCGCTCAGGACGATCGTCCCGAGGATGGGCACCACGCACGCCAAGAAGATCCGCACCCGCAGCGAGATGAGGACCTGGGCGTGCGGCTGATAAACCACCTCGATCGAGCCGACCGCTTTCGCGCCATCCCCGTGCAGCCACGGGGCGTCCCCCGCGGACGATTCCGACATCGCGACCTCCGTGGCTACCCCTTGATGACGCCGATCGGCCGCATCCTGGCGACGCGGCGCGACAGGTCCGCGTCGTGGACGACCTCGACCACCTCATCGACGTTCTTGTACGCCTTCGGCTGCTCCTCCGCCAGGCCCTTGCGCGTCTGCGCCCGGGCGATGACGCCGCGTGCCTCCAGCTCCTTGTCGATCTTCCGGCCGCCGGCGTTGCGCAGGGCCTCCGTCCGGCTCATCGCCCGGCCGGCCCCGTGGCACGTCGTGCCAAAAGTCTTCTCCATGCTGCCCGGCGCGCCGACGAGCACCCACGACGCCCGGCCCATGTCGCCCGGGATGATGACCGGCTGGCCGATCGACCGGTACACGTCCGGCACCTCCGGGTGGCCGGCCGGGAACGCCCGCGTCGCCCCCTTGCGGTGGACCCAGACCTTCTTCTTCTTGCCGCCGACGGTGTGCTCCTCCAGCTTGGCGATGTTGTGGCAGACGTCGTACAGGAGCGTCATGCCCAGCTCCTGCCACGACCGGCCGAACACCTCCTCGAACACCTCGCGCGCCTGCCACATGAGCAGCTGCCGGTTGCAGAACGCGAAGTTCGCCGCGGCGCGCATCGCGTCGAGGTAGGCCCGCCCCTCCGGGCTGTCGACCGGGGCGCAGACGAGTTGGCGGTCCGGCAGGGCGATGCCGTACTTCTCCGGAGCCTTGCGCATCGCGACGAGGGCGTCCTCGCACACCTGGTAGCCGAGGCCGCGACTGCCGGAGTGGATCATGACGCAGACCTGGTCCTTCTCCAGGCCGAACGCCGTCGCGACCGCCTCGTCGTAGATCGAATCGACGACCTGGACTTCCATGAAGTGGTTGCCGGAGCCGAGTGTGCCGCACTGCTCCTTGCCGCGCTTGCGGGCGTTGGCCCCGACGCGCTCCGGGTCGGCCCCGGCGAGTCGGCCCTCCGCCTCGGTGAACTGGAGGTCGCCGGCCGTGCACAGGTCGCGTCCGGCGAGGTAGCTCGGGCCTTCGCCCATGAGGCGCGACAGTTCCTTGTCGTCGAAGCGGTACTTGCCGGCCTTGCCGACCCCGGTCGGCACGCTGTTGAACAGGGCCTCGACCAGCGGCCGGATGTGGCGGTTCACCTCGCGGTACATGAGGTTCGTCCGGACGAGGCGGACGCCGCAGTTGATGTCATAGCCGATGCCCCCCGGCGAGATGACGCCGCCCTCCTCGGGGTCGGTCGCCGCGACGCCGCCGATCGGGAAGCCGTAGCCCCAGTGGATGTCCGGCATGGCGAGGCTCGCCCCCTGGATGCCGGGCAGGAAGGCGACGTTCGCGACCTGGTCGGGGGCCTGGTCCTTGCGGAGCTGGGCGAGGAGCGCCTCGTTGGCGAAGATGAGGCCATCGACGCGCATGCCCGGCTTGTACGACTTCGGGATGCGGTAGCAGCAGGTGCCGGCGGGCTCGAGCGGGCCGGCGTAGTTATCCCTGGCCATGGCGGGTTCCTTCGTCTCTCGGGACCGGACCGGCGTGATCGCGGCTTTCCCTATGGTGAGGGCAGGAGGAGGCGTTGTCCAGGGCATGCGGCCCGGCGAAGCACGCAATCCGACCCGCCGCCTGGCTCGTCAACATAGCAGGAGGCCCTTTCACCCTCGGGAAGACCACGCCATGCTGACGCTCGTCCTCGCACTGCTGCCGGCCGCCGACCCGGTCACGATCGCGACCCAGGCCGAGGTCCGCGCCGTCGCTGTCAGCCCCGACGCCAAGACGCTCGCCGTCGGCGACGGCAACGCGGTCCGCGTCTTCGACCGGGCGACCGGCAAGGAACTGCTCGCCCTGCGCGGCCCGCAAGGGGCGGTCGCCGCCCTGGCGTACGCCCCGGACGGCAAGCGCCTGTTCGTCGCCGCGCTCGACGGCACCGTCGCCGCCTGGGACGCGGCGACCGGGCAGCAGGTCTGGAAACTGACCGGTGGCCAGCAACCGCCGGCGGTGCGGGCCGTCGCCGCCGGGCCGGACGGCCGCAAGGTGGCCGCCGCCCTGGAGGACGGCAAGGTCCTCCTCCTCGACGCGGCGACCGGGAAGATCGTCGCCCAGGCGGACGCCCACAACCGGGCGGCGACCGGCGTCGCGGTCAGCCCGGACGGCAAGCTCGTCGCCTCGCTCGGCGAGGACGGCAAGCTCGTGATCTGGGACGCGGCGACGCTGAAGCACCTCAAGCGGATCGACGCCCACGACCGCGCCGGCCGGGCGGTCGCCTTCAGCCCGGACGGCACCCGCCTGGTCACGGGGGCGGACGACCGCACCGTCAAGGTCTGGGACGCGGACGTCGGCCGGGAGGTTCGCAAGTTGGAGGGCCACCGCATGGCGGTCCTCGCGGTCGCCTATTCGCCCGACGGCAAGCTCGTCGCCAGCGGCGGCGAGGACGGGGCGGTCACCGTCTGGGAGACGGACACCGGCAAGGCGGTCGCCCACCCGGGGACGCACCGCGGCCCGGTGAACTGCATCCGGTTCAGCCCGGACGGCAGGCATCTCGTCACCGGCGGCGACGACAAGGCGGTCAAGGCGTGGCCGGTCGGCCAGTGACCGGGTCGGCTTTCCGGTTGGCGACCGGCCCGGGTCGTGTTAGGCTGCCGGAGACGGCCCGTCCCCTCGCGGAGCGCCCGGCATGGACCCCGAATCGACCGCCTCGCCGCCGACGCGCCTCGACGATATGCCCGCGACCCGCGACGACCCGGCCGGCGTCGTCGCGCCGCTCCCGCCGGCGTTCGGCGACTACGAGATCCTCGGCGAGCTGGGCCACGGCGGCATGGGCGTCGTCTACAAGGCCCGCCAGGTCTCCGCCAACCGGGTCGTCGCGCTGAAGGTCGTCCGGGCCGAGGCGTTTGCGTCGGCGCAGGCGGTCGCCCGGTTCAAGGCCGAGGCCGAGGCGGCGGCGAGCCTCGACCACCCGCACATCACCCCGGTCTACGACGCCGGCGAACGCGACGGCCGGCCGTACTTCTCGATGAAGCTCGCCCCGGGCGGCTCGCTCAAGGAGGCGCGCGGCACGTACCGCGACCGGCCGCGCGACGTCGCCCGCCTCGTCGCCGCCGTCGCCCGGGCGGTCCACCACGCCCACGAGCGCGGCGTCCTTCACCGCGACCTGAAGCCGTCGAACATCCTCCTCGACGCGGACGGGACGCCGCTCGTCGCCGACTTCGGCCTGGCGAAGCGCCTCGACGCCGCCGACGGGCCGACCCAGACCGGGGCGGTCCTCGGCACGCCGAGCTACATGGCCCCGGAGCAGGCCGGCCGCGAGCCGCTCACCGTCCGGGCCGACGTCTATGGCGTCGGGGTCGTCCTCTACGAGCTGCTGACCGGCCGGCCGCCGTTCGACGGCGACGACGCCCTCGTCGTCCTCGAGCAGGTGCGGTCCATCGACCCGCCGGCCCCGCGCTCCGTCAACCCCGGCGTGCCGCGCGACCTGGAGACGATCTGCCGCACCGCGATGGCGAAGCCGTCCGAGCGCCGCTACGCCTCGGCCGAGGCGCTCGCCGACGACCTGGAACGCTGGCTGCGCGGCGAACCGATCGCCGCCCGGCCGGCGGGCCGCGTCGAGCGCCTCTGGCTCTGGGCGAAGCGCAACCCGGCCGTCGCCGCCCTGTCGGTCGCGCTGGCCGTGCTGACGGTCGCCCTGCTCGGTGTCTCGGTCGGGGCGGCGCTCTACTTCCAGGGCCTGAGCGCGTCGCTCGGCAGCGCCCTGGAGAAGGTGGAGCAGACGGCCAAGAGCGAGAAGGCCGAGCGCGAGAAGGCCGAGACGGCGAAGGACCGCCTGGAGGAACGCGCCGGCCGCACCCACATCGAACGCGGCTTGAAGGCCGCCGAGACGGACCTGCCGCTCGGCGCGCTCTGGCTCGCCGAGGCGCTCAAGGAGGACGGCCACAACAAGGAGCGAGCCGCCGTCCATCGGACGCGCCTGGCGGCCCACCTCGCGGAGACGGCCGGGCCGGGCCGGCTCGTTCAGACGGCGACCGCCGACCACTACGCCGCCTTCTCGCCCGACGGCCGCTACCTCGCCGTCCACCACGCGTCGGTCGACGTCGGTTCGCGCCTCATCGACCTGGCGACCGGCGAGACGGTCCTCGACGCCGACTCGCAGGCGAAGCCGACGCCGGGGGCGCTGAAGGACCTCTTCCCCGACGCCCAGCGCCGGCTCTTCACCAAGGACGGCCGCCGCTACCTCGCGATCCACGGCAGGACGGCCGTCCTGCACGAACTGCCGTCGCTGAAGCCGCTGACCGGGCCGCTGCGGACGCCGTGCAAGTTCAGCCCGGACGACGAACTCCTCGTCTCGCTCGCCCCGTCGCGCAACAGCAGCCTCGGGGCCGGCGAGGTGCTCCGCGTCGTCGAGACGGCGACCGGCCGCCAGCTCGCCGAGTTCGGCCACGGCCTGCGCGACTCGGTCGTCGAGTTGGCCAGCGGTGCCCCCGGCCCGGGCGAGCTGACGCGCGGGTATTTCTACCGGGTCGACTGGGAGCCGGACGGCCGGCTGCTGCTGCGGGCTCCGGCCGCCATCGCCGGGGCGGAGCGCGGTGCGGCGTACGAGTCGCGCGACGCCCGGACCGGCCGCAGGCTGGCCGGCTGGGAAGTCGCCGAGCCGCGCGGCTACCTCCTTCCGGGCATTGGCACCATCCAGCTCACTCGCCGCGAGGCGCTCCAGGGGCCGCCGTCGTACATCCAGGAGCTCGTCTCGACCGCGACGGGCCGGACGCTCTTCCGAACGCCGGCGAACAAGCACGCCGCCCTGGCGTGGTCGGCGGACCGGACGCGCTTCGTCGCCCTGGTGCTCGACCCGCCCGCGCCGGAGATGGCCGCCGTCCTGGCGGCGGGGACGCAGCCGCTGCTCGGCGCGGCGGTCGGGGCCCGGCTCGTCGATCGCTGGGGCCTGGCGACCGAGCCGGCGCAGATTTGGTTGCCGCTCCGCGCCCGGCTCCACGACGGCGCGACCGGCGAGCCGCTCGGCCCGACGTTCGACCTGCGCCAGCGCGGCTGGGCGGCCCAGCCGGACCAGATCCACGTCGAGAGCGTCCGCGTCGAGGGCCGCCACGTCCACGTCAGCAACGCCGGCGACTACGCCGTCTGGGACGGCACGACCGGCGCGGCGGTCTCGGGGCCGCTCGGCCTGGCGGCCGACCAGTGGGTCGTCCGGCTCGTCGCCAGCCCGGACCCGACCCAGGCCCTGCTGGTGACCGGCCGCCAGGGGTCGGCCGAGGCGCAGACGGCGCGGTTCGTCCGCCTGCCGGACCTGTCGCCGCTGACGGACGCGCTGCCGCTGGCCGGCCATTGGAACCACGCCGTCTGGCCGGACGCCCGGGGCGTCGTCCTGATCGACCTCGGCGACGCCGGCGGCCGGGCCGGCCGGCTGGTGCGCCTCACCCGCGAAGAGGGCCGGGCCGGGCCGCGGCCCGGCCCGCCGTCGCTCAAGATGACGACCGCGTCGCTGGGTGGAGCAGGCAGCCACGTCGTCGTCCCCCGCGGCGACGCGGTCGCCGTCGTCGCGGTCGGCAACGCGGTCGAGCGCTGGCGGCTCGACACCCTGACGCCGGCCGGGCCGCCCCTCGTCCACGGCGGCCGGGTCGAAGACGTCGATCTGAGCCCGGACGGCTCGCGCGCCGTCGTCCGCGTCGCGCCCGGCGAGCGGTCGGACGGCGACCCGCACCGGCTGGTGTACTGGGACCTGGCCGAATCGCCGCCGCGCGACCTGGCGAGCACGTTCGCCCCCCGGGTCGCCCTGTGGCGCGACCCGGCCTCCGGCGCGGCGCGGCTCGTCTGGGCGGAGCGGCCCGAGTCGCGCGGCCGGCGCGAGATCGTCTTCTGCCAGGACGGCCGGACCGGGCGTATCCTGTGGGAGCGCGACCTCGGCTCGGACGCGGTCCTCGGCCTGCGGATCGACCCGCGCGGCCGGTTCGTCGCCGGGGTGCGGCAGACCAGCCCGCCGTTGCGGCGGCCGGCCCAGGCGTGCGTCTGGGACCTGGCCACCGGGGCGGAGGTCGCCGTGCCGGCCGACCCGGACCGGACGGCGACGACGCTCGTCCTGCCCGACGGCGACGAGCCGGAGTGGGCCGTCCTGAGTCGGCCGCCGTTCGCCCGGGTCGGCCGGATCGCCGAGGTCGCCGGCCTCCTGGGCGGGCCGCTGCTCGCGCCGCCGTTCGAGCCGTGCCGCGCCCTGCACTACGGCGCGTCGCCGCCGGTCCACGGCGTCCAGGGCCGCGACGGCCGGCGCGTCGTCGGCAGCCCGGCGGCGGTTCAGGACGGTCCCGGGGCGACGCACCTGAACCTGCCGGCCGGCCCGGTGTGGAAGACGCTCACCGACGCCCCGGCCTTCCTGCACCTCCTCGTCCAGGGCGACGGCGACACGGTTCAGCTGCGCGTCGCCGCGACGGGCCAGGCGGTCGGCGCGGCGGTCCGGCACGCCCGGCCGATCCGCGACGTGTGGCTCGCCGGCCGGGAGATCCTCCTCGTCCAGGGCGACGACGGCCGGGTCCAGGCCTACCGGCGCGACACCGGCCGGCCGGTCGGCACGGCGGTCGATGTCGGGGCGGCGGACGGCCCGATCGTCGTCGTCCCGGTGCGCGACGAGGGGTGCCACGTCTTCGGCCCGGCCGGCGTCTGGGCGGTCAGCGAGCGGTACGGCCGGCAGGCGGCCAATCCCGCCCTCGGCCTGGCGGCCGGCGGCGCGGCGGTGTTGCAGCCACTGGTCGAGGTCCATCGGTTCGCCAGGCGGCCGACGCGGCTCTTCCCCTGCGCGACCCCCGGCCTGACGGTCGGTGTCCTGGTCGCCTTCGCCGAAGAGGCGCGATTCTTCTCCCTGTTCCCCGGGACGAGCCGCCGCCTCGGGTCGGCCTTCCCAGCGGCCGACGTGCGCGCGGCGGCCGTCGTCGCGGACGGCGGCATCCAGGTCGGGACGCTCGACGCGGCCGGCGTCCGCGTCTGGGACGCGGCGACCGGCCGGCCGGTGACGACGCTGCCGACGCTCGGCACGCCGCTCGCCGTGCTGGCGAACTTTCGCGACTGGTTCGTGGTGACGACGACGCACAGGCACGCCTGGTCGCCGCTCGGCGGACGGCTCACCCGCCGCGACACGCCGCACCCGTTCGGCGTCGCGGCGCGAGCTGACGCCCTGTACGGGGCGTTCTCGTCGCGGCGGGAGGTGGTCGTCCTGCGTGCTGAGGACGGCTCGTCCTGGTGGGTCGATCCGCAGGCGTACACCGAGCTGGCCGACGGCGTCAAGGCGACGTCGTTCGACCCGGACGGCCGGCTCGTCGTCGAGACGCACCTCGGCCGGGTCCGCCTGGTCGATCTCGCCGCCGGCCGGACGGCCTGGCACGGGCTCGGCTCCGCGGCGCAGGCGCTGCCGGACGGCCGGCTCTTGCTGACCGGTCGCGACGGCGGCCTGGAACTGCACGACCCGAACTCGGCCCGGCCGGTCGTCGGCTTGCCCACGTCGGGGCCGCCGTGGACGAGCCGGCTCGTCAGCCCCGACGGCAAGAAGCTGCTCACCTGGCGCGCGACCCGGGCGGTCGGTTTCCCGTCGGCGGAGCTTGAGGGCCAGACGGCGCGCGTCTGGGATTTGGCGACCGGCCGGCCGCTGACGCCGGAGTTCGGCACGGCCGGCGCGCCGTTCTTCACGCCGGCCGGCGGCCGGCTCCTGTTCCGGGCCGAGGCGAAGACGAAGGCGTGGGACCTGGCCACGGGCACCTTGGCCGAGCCGAACGAGCGGCCGGCCTGGGACCTGGAGCGCCACGGCACGCCGAGCCCGGACGGCCGGCACCTCGCCGCGTCGCCGCGCCTATACGACCGGCTGGCCGGCGAGCCGATCTCGCCGCCGTTGGGGTTCGGCCAGGCGGCGTTCACGACGGATGGCCAGTTCGTCCTCGCTCGCGATTCGAGCCGGGTCTGGGAGGTGGCGACCGGCCTGCCGATGACGCCGCTGTACCCGGTCCGGCGGAGCCCGCCGGGCCTCGTGCGCCTGCCGGTCGGCGACGGAATCCACCTGCCGCTGTTCGACCCGGTCGCGTCGGCCGAGACGTCCGGCCCCGCCGAGCCGCCGGCCGACGACGCGGCCCTGGTCCGCCAGGCGGAGCGCGTCGCCGGCCGGACGATCGACCCGACCGGGGCCGTCCAGCCGCTGCCGCCGCGGCGCTACGCCGGCCTCGCCCGGCCGCGCGACGAGGCGGTCGAGCTCCACGCGCGCGGGGCGCACCTCGCCGGGCGGGCGGAGGACTGGCCGGTCCTGCTCGGCCACCTCGGCCGGCTGCGCGAGCTGTCGCCCGATGACGCCGTGTTGGCGGGCCGGCTGCGCGCGGCCCGCCTCCGGTCGCTGCTCGCCCGGCTGACCGTCCCGGGTCCTCGGTACGGCCTGATCCTCGGCGAGTACCGCGCCCTCTTCCGCGACGACCCGGCCGCGGAAGGCGACGCCCTCGGCGGCTACAACGCCGCGTGCGCCGCGCTGCGCCTCGCGGCCGGCCACGACCCGACGGCGACGCTCGGCCCGGACGAGCCGACGAAGCTCCGGGCCGAGGCGGCCGGCTGGCTGGAGGCGTACCTCGCCCGGCTGAAGGGACACCCGGACCGGGACCACGTCACGCGGACGGTGCGCCACTGGCAGGGCGACCTCGACCTGGGGAGCATCCGCGGCCCCGAGGTGGCGAAGCTGCCGGCCGACGAGCGGCCGCGCTGGGAGAAACTGTGGCGCGACGTCGCCGACCTGCTCGCCCCGAAGCCATGAGGTGACGAGCCGTGCCCTGGTCGCCGCGGGCCGCCCGCGCCGCCGAACGGCGGGCCGCCTTGACGCTGCTGTATCGCTACCTGCCCGACGACGAGCGCGTCCGCCGCGTCGAGGGCGTCCGGGCGATGCTCGACCGCGGCGAGATCCCCGCCGCGAGCCTCGCCGTCGCCGCGCGCGGCAAAGCCGTCCACGGGGCGGTCCTCGCCGTGCCGGCTGCCGGGGCGTGCGGCTTGCTCTCGCCGCCGCAGGTCGAGCCGGCCGACGACGCCGTCGCGGACCGCCTCGTCGAGCACGCCCTCGCCTGGCTGCACCGACAGGGCATCGACCTCGTCGAGGCCCTCGCCGACCCGCGCGACGCGGGCCACTTCGCCTCCCTGCTCCGGCACGGCTTCCTGCAACCGTGCCGGCTGTGGTACTTGCAACACTTCCTCCAGCCGCTCCCGATGCGCGACCCGGGCGAGCCGCCGTTCGTGCTCCGGCCCTCGGCCGAAGTCGGCGACCGGCTCGGGGCCGCCCTGCTGGCCAGCTACGAGCGGACGCTCGACTTCCCCGAACTGGCCGGCCGGCGTTCGCTCGCGGACATCCTCGCCGGGCACCGTGCCGGCGTCGCGTTCGACCCGCGCCACTGGTGGCTCGTCGAGCACGCGGGCCGCGACGCCGGCGTTGTCCTCGTCGGGGCGATGCCTGAGGCGGGCGAGTGGGACCTGTCGTATCTCGGCCTGGTCCCGGCGGCGCGCGGCCGTGGCCTGGGCCGGGCCGTCGTCGGCGAGGTACTACGCCGCGCCCGCCAGGCCGGCGTCCGCCGCGTCGTCCTCGGCGTCGACGAGCGGAACGCCCCGGCGCTCCGGCTGTACCGCGCCGTTGGGTTCCTCGACGACGAGGCGCGCGTGGTTTTCCTCAAGCTCGGTACCGCGTCGGAGTGACAACGACCCGCCACCGGATGCGCCGGTTCTCTCACCGGCGCGTCTTCCCTCGTCTGTAAGGTTTCGCCCCCTCGCCGAGAGCGCCCCAATCCCCGCCGCGCCGCTTGCACAGCTTCGCGCATCGGCTAGAGTTCCGTGCCTTGCCAGGACGGCGCGTCTTGGCCAGCCCGAACACGGAAGCGGGGTTTCCCATGAACGCCATCCAGACCGACGTGCTGACGGAGCTTGAGCAGGCCGTCATCCGGCGGATCGGCGTGCCCCGCTACAACCTGTGGTTCGCCGGCAAGACGCGCCTCGCGGTGCGCGACGGGGCGGTCGTGATCGGGGTGCCGAACCGGCACTTCGAGGAGTGGCTCGCCCGGACGTTCGGGGACGCGGTCGAGGCGGCGGCAGCCGAGGTTCTCGGGGGGGAGCCCGCCGTCCGCTTCAGCATCGACCCGGCCCTGTTCCAGCAGGCGCGCCGCGAGCAGGCCGAGGCGGCGGAGGTCCCCGTCCTCAAGCACCCGGCGGCCGATGCGCAAGCCGCCGACGTGCCGGAGGACGCGGTGCCCGAGCCGCCGCCGGCCGCGTCTGGGCCGGGGACGAAGAAGGCCGAGCCGTCGCCGGCGCGGGGCAGGCGCTGGCGGCGGCTGGCCGACTTCGTCGTCGGGGCTTGTAACCGCGTCGCCCACGCCGCGGCCCTCGCCGCGGTCGACGAGCCGGGCGACGGCTCCAACCCGCTCGTCCTGCACGGCCCGGTCGGCACGGGCAAGACGCACCTCCTCGAAGGGATCTACCTCGGCCTGCGCAAGGCGCGGCCCGGCTGGCGCGTCCTGTTCCTGTCGAGCGAGGAGTTCATGAACCGCTTCCTCGCCGCGGTCCGGGCCGGCAAGATGGGCCAGCTGCGCCGCCAGCTGCGCGCCGCCGACGCCCTGCTCATCGACGACCTGCACTTCCTCGCCAGCAAGAAGGCCACCCTGGAGGAGCTGCTCCACACGTTCGACGCCCTCCAGAACGAAGGCCGGCAGATGGTCTTCACGTGCGACTGCCACCCGCGCCTCGACGAGGACTACCCGCCGGAGATGGCCGACCGCCTCCTCGGCGGCGGCGTCTGGGGCCTGCAACCGCCCGACGCCGAGTCGCGCCTGGAGATCCTCCGCCGCAAGGCGACGCTGCTCAGCCTGCGGATCAACGACGAGGTGCTGCGCTTCCTGGCCGGCCACCTTCGCGGCAACGTCCGCGAACTGGAGGGGGCGCTCAACAGCCTGCGCCACTTCAGCCGGATCACGAACCGGGTGATCGACGTGGCGCTGGCCCGCGAGGCGCTGGCCGAACTGCTGCGGCACGCGATCCGCGTCCTCCAGCCGGAGGACGTCGATGCGGCCGTGTGCCGGGCGCTGCGGCTGGAGGCCGGCCTGATGCAGGGCTCCGGCCGGGCGTGGGCGGTCAGCCACCCGCGCATGCTGGCGATGTTCCTGTGCCGCAAGCACACCGCCGCGTCGCACGCCGACATCGGCAAGCACTTCGGCGGCCGCAACCACAGCACCGTCGTCGCCGCGGAGAAGAAGGTCCGCCAGTGGCTCGCCGACAACGACGACCTCGCCCTCGGCGAGCGGAAGGTCGGCGTCCGCGAGTTGGTCGAGCGGATCGAGCGCGAGTTGCAGCGGTGAACTGGCGGTCGTTCCCCCGTCCGTGATAAACCGGGCAAACCCTGCGCCCTGTGCCGGCTGTACCTTCGATGAGAAGGACGCCCGGCCGGGCGCTTGTGGCATTTCGGGCGAGGGTGCCCACGGGGAGGCCGATATCAGTTGTGCCCAGGGCGAAGCTGGTCGCAGCCAGCCGGATCGCTCGGACCCGAAGGGGTTCGCCGATTTCGACCACGACGTCGGCTCGGGGGAAGAGAACGGTTGTGAAAGGAGTCGCAATGAAGCGGTTCGTCCTCATGGTGGCCGTCGCGGTGGGCCTGGCCCTGAGCAGCGGCGCGGCCCAGGCGGGCTGGCAGCAGTTGAGCTACAGCGGCTACCAGCCGTGGTGGAACGTCTTCGCCAAGCGCTACAAGTGCCTCACGCCCGAGGAGGAGCGCCTGCAGAAGTTCTGGCACGACTACTACCGCGCCCTGAAGGACTACTACGACGCCCTCGACAACATCGACTGGGTCGCCTACTACAAGAACCACGGCTACCAGATCAACGCCACCGGCAGCCCGTATGGCAGCGGCGGCCGGATCAACTACGCCCCGGTCTTCGTCGCCCCGACGATCCAGTGGGCCGTCCCCGGCGGGTCCGGCTTCGGCCCCGGCTCGGCCGTCGGCGGCGGCGGCATGATGATGCCGGGCGGCGGCTTCGGAGTGCCGGGCGGCATGCCGGGCGGCCAGTAATCCCGCAACGTCCCGATCGACCTCCCCCTCCCCACCCCGCGCGGGCCTTCCCCCCAGGCCCGCGCGGGCTTTATCTTTTTTGGACCGGCCGCGACGCCGAAACGAACCGGGCCCCGCGCCGCACGGCACCCTCAGCAACCGAGGCCGATACGCCACCGCCGGACGGCCCGCCCCTGGTTTTCGCCCCTTTCCCGGACGCCGCGACCGGCACGGTCTTCGCCGTCGGGTAGAGTTGACGTGTTCGAGCCGCCCGGCTCGGTCGCGACAGGAACTTCTCCCGAATGGAGGCGCTCATGCGGAGTCTGCTCACCGTCCTGGTCACGTCGGCCGTCGTCGCCGCGACCGCCACCCCGGCGTCGGCGTTCTGGAGCCGGAAGGCGAACCTGCCGGTCCCCGGCCGGGCGACCGCCGAGGCGTACAACCCGGGCCACTGGTGGACGCCGGCGACGCACAAGGTCAACGTCCACCCGCACCACCGCTACCCGACGGCGGCGTTCAACACGATGCCGGATGGCTGCCCGCCGGGGCCGCCCGCGCCGCCGTTCTGCATGGGGGGCGGCTGCCCGACGCCGATGAACCTGCCGCAGGCCCCGGACCTGTTCAACACCAACCCGTACGGCGGCGTCCTGCCCGGCTTCCCGCCGTTCCAGGGCATGCTCCTCGGCCCGAACCGCGGCGGCCCCGGCGGGTTCGGTAACGGCAACGGCGGCGGCCCCGGCGTCTTCGGTGCCCACCCGTTCGCCCGCAGCCCGCGCGACTTCTTCATGGCCGGCGACTGAGCACCGCCGCCCGCTCGTCCCTCACGGGGGGCCGGCCCCGGCCGGCTCCCCGGGCACGTTCCCGACCCGGGCCTCGATCGCCCGGATCTTCTCCCGCAACTCGCCCGGCACCGGGGCCTTCTCGCCCCGGCCGTAGTCGTACGTCACGATGACCGACTCCCCCTCCGTGACGATCTTGCCGAACGCCTCGCTGGCGATCGCGTGGACCATGACGATCCGGTCGGCCTGGACCTCGACGATCCGGGCCCCGATCGCGATCGTGTCCGGGTAGGTCAGCGGAAGCCGGAACCGGGCCTTCGTGTCGCGCAGGATCGGCCCGACGCCGTCCGGCAGCGTCCGCGAGCCCCAGCCGAGTTCGCCGAAGTACGCCAGCCGGGCGTTCTCCAGATAGCGGAAGTACGCCACGTTGTTGACGTGGTGGAACGCGTCCATCTCGCCCCAGGCGACCGCCTGGACGACGATCACCGGGTACGCCTTGAGCAATTCGCGCATCGGGCCCTCCTTCGCCGGGGCGTTGTAGCGACCGGGGCGACAATCCGCAACCGGGCGCTCGACGGGCCACCCCGGTGGGGTTACAATCCGCCCATCGACCGCTTCACTCTCTCCGAGGAGCCGACCCGATGGCGACCGCGACGCAGGACAAGCCCCGCACGATCAAGCCGCCCCAGGTCAAGGACCAGCCTCTGCTCATCAACGGCCGCTGGCAGGACAGCGTCTCCGGCAAGACGTTCGAGACGGTCAACCCGGCCAACGGCGAGGTGATCTGCAACGTCGCCGAGGGGGACAAGGCCGACGTCGATCTCGCCGTCGCCGCGGCCCGCAAGGCGTTCGAGTCCGGGCCGTGGGCGAAGCTGAGCGGCGCGGAACGCGGCCGGCTGCTCAACAAGCTCGCCGACTTGATCGAGAAGAACAAGGAGGAACTCGCCCAGCTCGAGTCGCTCGACAACGGCAAGCCGTACGCCGTCGCCCTGGCGGCCGACCTGCCGCTGACGATCAAGTGCTACCGCTACTACGCCGGCTGGGCGGACAAGAACCACGGCAAGACGATCCCGGTCGAGGGCGACTTCTTCTGCTACACGCGCCACGAGGCGGTCGGCGTCGTCGGCCAGATCATCCCGTGGAACTTCCCGCTGCTGATGCAGGCGTGGAAGTGGGGCCCCGCCCTGGCGATGGGCTGCACGATGGTGCTAAAGCCGGCCGAGCAGACGCCGCTGACGGCGCTGCGCATCGCCGCCCTGGCCCAGGACGCCGGCTTCCCCGACGGCGTCATGAACGTCATCCCCGGCTTCGGCCTGACGGCCGGGGCGGCGATCTCCGGCCACATGGACGTCGACAAGGTCGCCTTCACCGGCGAAGGCTCCACCGGCCAGATCATCCTCCAGGCCGCCGCCAAGAGTAACCTCAAGCGCGTCACGCTCGAGCTCGGCGGCAAGAGCCCCAACGTCGTCTTCGCCGACGCCGACCTCGACGCGGCGGTCGAGGGGGCGTACTTCGGCCTGTTCTTCAACCAGGGCCAGTGCTGCTGCGCCGGCTCGCGGCTCTTCGTCGAGGAGCGCATCCACGACCAGTTCGTCGAGCGGCTGGTGGCCCGGGCCCGGACGCAGAAGCTCGGCGACCCGTTCGACCCGGAGACGACCCAGGGGCCGCAGATCAGCGAGGAGCAGATGACGCGCATCCTCGGCTACATCGACGCCGGCCAGAAGGAAGGCGCGGCGATGCTCTGCGGCGGCAAGCGCGTCGGCAGCCGGGGCTACTACGTCGAGCCGACCGTGTTCAGCGGCGTGACCGACGACATGAAGATCGCCAGGGAGGAGATCTTCGGCCCGGTGATGAACATCCTCAAGTTCAAGGACGTCGACGAAGTCATCCAGCGCGGCAACCGGACGTTCTACGGCCTGGCGGCGGCGGTCTGGACGCGCGACATCAAGAAGGCGTTCCGCATCTCGAACGGCCTGCGCGCCGGCACGGTCTGGGTCAACTGCTACGACGTCTTCGACGCGGCGGCCCCGTTCGGCGGCTACAAGATGTCCGGCATCGGCCGCGAGCTGGGCGAGTACGCCCTGCAGAACTACACCGAGGTCAAGACGGTCTACGTCGCGCAGGAGTGACGTCGCGCCGACATCGCACCGCCCCCCAAGCCCGGGCGTGGCAACGCCCGGGGGGAGGCTTCCCCCGGGCGTTGCCACGCCCGGGCTTGTATTTCTGAGGTCCCCTCCCATGCCGCCGCGCCTCCTCCCGATGCTCTCCCTCCTGATCGCGCTCCCCCTCGCGGCGGCCGCCGAACCGCCCAAGGACAAGGACAAGCACCCCGCCAACCGCCTGGCGAAGGAGAGCAGCCCGTACCTGCTCCAGCACGCCCACAACCCGGTCGACTGGTACCCGTGGGGCGAGGAGGCGTTCGCCAAGGCGAAGAAAGAGGGCAAGCTCGTCTTCCTGTCGATCGGCTACAGCTCGTGCCACTGGTGCCACGTCATGGAGCGCGAGTCGTTCTCCAACGCCGACATCGCGGCCTACCTCAACAAGCACTACGTCTGCATCAAGGTCGACCGCGAGGAACGGCCGGACATCGACCACGTCTACCTCAGTTCGCTGCAGGCCCTCGGCGTTCGCGGCGGCTGGCCGCTGTCGATGTGGCTGACGCCGGACGCGAAGCCGATTGTTGGCGGCACGTACTGGCCGCCGGAGGACCGCGAGATCGACGGCGAGAAGGTGCGCGGCTTCAAGACGCTGTGCAAACTGATGCAGGACTTCTGGACCGGCGACCGCAAGGACGTCGAGGACAACGCCGAGAAGCTCGCCACGGCGACGACGCGCGTCCTGACCGGGGCGGCGATCGGCGTGCCGCTGGTGACGCTGGACCGGGCGATGATCGAGGAGGCGGTCAGCGGACTGAAGGACGAGTTCGACCCGGAGCACGGCGGCTTCGGCTCGCGGGCGCGCAACTGGCGCGGCACGAAGTTCCCGGTGCCGACGATGCTGCGCCTCGCCCAGGCGGAGGCGGCGCGGAGCAAGGACAAGGACCTCGACAAGGCGGTCCACGTCACGCTGGAGAAGATGGCCCTCGGCGGCATTTATGACCATCTCGGCGGCGGCTTCGCGCGGTACAGTACCGAGCGGACGTGGACCGTGCCGCACTTCGAGAAGATGCTCTACGACAACGGCCAGCTCCTGGAGGTCTACGCCCGGGCGTTCCGCGAGACGAAGAACCCGCTCTATGGCCGGGTGCTCCGCGAGACGATCGACTACGTCGCCCGGGAGGCGACCTCGCCAGACGGCGGCTTCTACTCCGCCCTCGACGCCGACAGCGAGGGCGAGGAGGGCCGCTTCTACGTCTGGACGCCGAAGGAGATCGACGCCGTCCTGACCGACAAGGCCGAGCGCGACCGGTTCGCGGCGGCGTACCTCGACGGCGGCAAGGTCAACTTCGAGGACAAGTACCACATCCTCCGCCTGGCCAAGCCGCTGGACGCGGACCTCCAGAAGCAGCTCGATCCGATCCGCCAGAAGCTGTTCGCCGCCCGGGCGAAGCGCGAGCGGCCGTTCCTCGACACGAAGATCCTCACGGCGTGGAATGGCCAGATGATCGCCGGCCTGGCCCTGGCCGGCCAGGCGCTCGACGACAAGGCGGCGATCGCGGCGGCCCGGACGGCGGCGGTCTTCGTGCTGGAGAACCTGCGGACGAAGGACGGCCGACTCCTGCGGACGTGGTCGGCCGTGCCCGGCGAGAAGGCGAAGGCGAAGCTCAACGCCTACCTCGACGACTACGCCTACCTCGTGCATGGCCTGCTGACGCTGCACGACGTGACCGGCGAGGAGCTGTGGCTGTCGGAGGCGAAGGCGCTGACGGCGGTGATGGTGAAGTGGCACGCCGACGAGAAGGTCGGCGGCTTCTACTACACGAGCGGCGACCACGAGAAGCTGTTCGCCCGGTCGAAGGACCAGTACGATTCGGCCCAGCCGGCGGGCAACAGCGTCGCGGCGCGCAACCTCGTCCGCCTCTGGGCCAAGACCGGCGACGCGGCGTACCGCGACCAGGCCGAGAAGACAATCAAGGCGTTCGCGGCGTCGATGAAGACCGCGCCGACCAGTCTGACGACGATGGCCGAGGCGCTGGGCGAGTACCTGGAGCGGAAATGACGCCCCACGATGAATCGTGGGGCTACCGCCGAAGAAGCCCGGTGAACCGGGCTCTCCCGTCTTCAGCCCGGTTCACCGGGCTTAGGTTCGTAGGCCCGGGATTCATCCCGGGCCGTTACCGACCGCCTTCATCCGCTCCTGGACGAGGCGGCTGATCTCCTTGAACTTCGGGTGCCCCGCCCCGCCGACCCACTCGAACAGGCAGCCCTCCGTCGTCGTCAGGACCGCCCCGGCTTTTTCGAGCCGGCGCAGGGCCGTGTCGTGGTCGATGGCGTAGCGCGCCCCGACGGCGTCGACCGGCAGGTAGACGCGGAAATCGGCCGCTAGCAGGTCGAGGGCCGTGTGCAGGATGCAGACGTGCGTCTCGATGCCGCAGACGACGACCTTCGGCGTCGCCGCCCGGTGGAAGCCTTCGACGATGCCCGGCGCGGCACACGACGAGAACGCGACCTTCTCCGGCCGGTCCGGCAGCTTCGCCGCCAGCGAGGCGACCGTTCCGCCGAGCCCTTTCGGGTACTGCTCGGTACATTGCACCGTCATGTCGAGCAGCCGGGCGGCGTCGATCAGGAAGCCGACGTTCGCCTCCAGGAGGCGGTAGCCGAGGATCTTCGGCAGGAGCTTCTCCTGGACGTCGACGACGAGCAGGCCGGTGTCGGCGGCCGACATCTGCGTGGCATGAGCCATGACATCCTCCGGGGTGGTGCGTCAGCGGGACGGCAACGGCCGATCCGCGCCGGCGGCGGGGCTCGACTCGGCGTACAGGGCCCGGGCCTCCGGCTGCCAGCGCTCCAGGTCGCGGACGCGGCGTTCGGTCGCCGGGTGAGTCGAAAGGAACTCCGGAGGACGGCCCTTGCCGCGTTCGAGGGCCATCATCCGCTCCCAGAAGCGCGGGGCCTCGGCCGGGTCGTAGCCGGCGACGGCCATCAGGTACAGGCCGACCCGGTCCGCCTCCGACTCGTGGCTGCGCGAGAACGGCAGCAGCACGCCGAACTGCGTCCCGACGCCGATCGCCGCCATGACGGCCGTGCGCTGGCTCGGCGTCAGGCCCTCGATCGACGTGCCGGCCGTCACCTGGGCGATCTGGGCCAGCTGCTGCTGGGCCATGCGCTCCGCGCCGTGGTGGGCGAGGGCGTGGGCGATCTCGTGCCCCATGATGACCGCCAGGCCGGCCTCCGTCCGGGCGACGGGCAGGATGCCGGTGTAGACCACCATCTTGCCGCCCGGCAGGCAGAAGGCGTTCACCTGGTCGCTGACGACGACGCGCACCTCCCACGGGAAGTCGTTCCGCTTGAGGCGCGTCGCTTCCAGGAAGCGCGCCTCGTTCGTCGCCCGGGCGAGGTTGGTCGTGATGCGCTGCACCGCATCGACGAGCGGCCCCGACGCGAGGACGCGCTCCTGGGCGAGCACCTCACGGTACGCCTGGGCCCCGAGGGCGACCTCGTCCTTCGGCGACATGCCGACGATCTGCGGCCGATCGAACGGCCCGGACTGGCAGCCGCGTACCAGGACGAGGCCGGCGAGGACCAGGCCGATGATCAGCGGGACGAAGTTGATGCCGACGCCGCGCCCGCCGTCGCGGTAGCCGAGGTAGGTGCGACGCGGATAAGCCGGCGGGTAGGGACTGGACATGGCGCTTCCTCCGGGGCATCCTGGGCATCATATCCATCCCGTGGAGATGTCCCAATGCGTTCCCTGCTCGTCCTGCTCGTCCTGGCCGCCCCGTTGCCGGCGGCGGATCTCAACGTGCTGTTCATCGCCGTGGACGACCTCCGGCCGGAGTTCGGCTGCTACGGCCACCCGGTCGTCAAGTCGCCGAACCTGGACCGGCTCGCGGCGCGCGGCGTCCGATTCGACCGGGCGTACTGCCAGCAGGCGGTGTGCAGCCCGTCGCGCTCGTCGATCCTGACGGGCCGTCGGCCGGACACGACGAAGGTGTACGACCTGGTGACGCACTTCCGCAAGGCGATCCCCGACGTGGTGACGCTGCCTCAGTTGTTCAAGCAGGGCGGCTACCACACCCAGGCGATCGGCAAGCTGTACCACCCCGGCTACGACGACGAGCCGTCGTGGAGCGTTCCGCACCAGGGTCCGAAGAAGCCGAACTTCGGCCCGGACGGCGTCAAGAAACTCGCCGAGGCGAAGGAGGTTGCCCGCGCCGCCGGCGCGGACGTGGCGCGCGTGCGTGGCCTACCGTGGGAAGCGCCGGACCTCGCCGACACCGAGTTGGCCGACGGCAGCATCGCCGACCAGGCCGTCGCCGCCCTGGAGAAGCTGGCCGCCGACAAGAAGCGCTTCTTCCTGGCGGCCGGCTTCCTCAAGCCGCACCTGCCGTTCGTCGCGCCGAAGAAGTACTGGGATCTGTACGCCGCGAAGGACGTCGAGCCGCGCGACTACCCGGAGCCGCCGAAGGACGTGCCGCCGTTCGCGCTCCAGAACTCCGGCGAGCTGCGCGCCTACCTCGGCATGCCGGCGAACGGGGCTTTGTCGAAGGAACAGGCCCGCAACATGATCCACGGCTACTACGCCTGCGTCAGCTACCTCGACGCCCAGGTCGGCCGGCTACTCGACACACTGGACCGGCTCAAGTTGGCGGACAGCACGGTCGTCGTCCTGTGGGGCGACCACGGCTGGCACCTGGGCGATCACGGCATGTGGTGCAAGCACAGCAACTACGAGAAGGCGACGCGGGTGCCGCTGCTGGTGGCGGTGCCGGGCCTGAAGACGGCCGGCCAGGGCACGATGGCCCTGGTCGAGTTCGTGGACGTCTACCCGACGCTGGCGGAGGTGTGTGGCCTGAAGGCCCCGGACGAGTGCGAGGGGACGAGCTTCGTGCCGGTGTTGAAGGACGTGAAGGTCGCGTGGAAGAAGGCGGCGTTCAGCCAGTACCCGCGCCCGGTGCCGAACGTCGGCCGGGTGATGGGCTACGCGGTGCGGACGGAGCGGTATCGTCTGGTGGCGTGGGAGAACGCGGACAAGTCGTTCGCGAAGTACGAGCTGTACGACTACCAGGCCGACCCGGACGAGAAGGAGAACCACGCCGGCCAGGCGGAGTACGCCGAGCGGCTGAGGGAACTGCAGGCGGTGCTGAAGGTGGGCTGGAAGGGGGCGAAGCCGTAGGCGAGCAGCGCGACGTGAGCCCGTCGGTTCGGCGCACAACGCTGCGCAAGGCTGGCTCTCCCGGCCGTGCCCGATCGAATCTTCGGAGCGACCGCCCCAATCGTCAACGGACTATTTACTGGGCAAATGTTCTGTATCCGTGCGCGAACCTTCCAGAACGTCCTTCTGTCCATGAGGTTAGGCAGATGGCCAAAAGGAGATAGCGATGGAGTTCACCCCCGACGTACTCCAGCGCCTCGCGCCGAGTGGCGAGGGGTTACCCGTTTACCTCGACACGAGGGAGCCGGTACTCGAAGACCCTTCCCAGCAGCCTGCGGAACACGAGTGGCAACCCGCTTGCGAGGTCACGCGGAGGCTCGTACGCTGCCTCGAAGCCATCCGGAACACTTCAACCGGCCTCGTACCAATCACTTCGCAGCCCCGGCCGGATGTGAACAAGCGTCTCCTGCTAACGGTCATCAACCCGATCTACACCCTGGCGACTGCGGTGCGGGATCTTTTCAACTACGTCCAGAGCCAGTGCTGGAAGGATCTCGATAGGACGACGCAGCAGAAACTCGCCAAGCGGTTCCAGCAGTTTAGCGCGGCGGTCCCCACGAAAAGCGGGAGGCTGAAGACGGCTCGCGACAAGCTGGCCGCCCACCTCGACAAGGATTCCAGCGTCGCCGAGTATCGCCAGTTCTGGGATTCGTTCGGCTTGGCGGACGTAGTGGGCTGGATCAAGGGCTGCCTGAGGATGCTTCGCCAACTCGTCCCGCCGGACCTCTACAGTTGGACGCGGCCCTCGGGGTATAGCAACGTCGTAAACCTGATGAACGTAGACGGTCGGGAGGTATCCCTGATGCTGAAGGGCGACCAGGTCGAAGCCTTGGTCGGGTTCCGGTTCACTGTTTCCCCCAAAGCCGGGTTCGTCCGCGAAGCCGCCGCCCTCTCGGCGGCTGTCGAAGCGCTGGAGCAGAAGGTTGGCATCGGAGGAGGACCCGATGCCTGAGGAGTGACGCTCCTCAGGCAAGGTCGCGGGAGCAACCTGTTCAGCTTTGCACTTGACTCGTGTGGCGGAGGTGGATCGTGGTCGAGAACACTGCGCAAGCTACGCCGAAGCCAGTCTGCGTCATCGTGGACACCAGCGTGTGGCGTGCAGAACCGCTCCTCAAGAGTCCCATGGGCAGGACGTTGGTTTACACAATCACTCGAAGGAGCGCCGTCCTTGGCCTGCCGGAGGTGATCGAACTCGAACTGAAGAAACAAATCGTAGAGGCGGGTTTGGAGGCGGTTGCGAAAGCAAGGGCATCGCTGCAAATCCTGAGTACCCTGACTTGGAACCCTACCCTGCTTGCGATGCTCCCCACCGCAGAGATCCTCGGGAACCTCGTCGATGAACAGCTTACCAAGCTGGCACTGTTCACCATTCGCGTTCCGTTCACACTTGAACACGCCAAGGCCGCTCTCACGATGGTCAACAGAAAGTTGCCACCGAACGGGGACAAGGATCAACAGTTCAAGGACTCTGCCGTTTGGCAGGCTGTACTGGAACTTCTGCCCCGTTATTCGGTCGCGCTGTTGACCTTAGACAAGGCCTTCTTCCTTGACCGGGATCCGAGGAAGGGGCTCGCGACAAACCTCATCGCAGATTGTGACCGTATCGGATCCTCGGTCACGGCGTACCCCGGAATCACGCCATACCTCGAATCACTCAAGGATGACGCCCCCGAGTTCGATCAGACCCGAGTCACGGAGGGGGTGCTTCCTGAGGCACTAGAACGCCTCAAGGCGGAAGCGATGCGGTCAGGGCTCACTCCGTCGAAACTCCAGTCTGCACGAGTCATTGGATTCAAGACGGATGCCCCAGGCCGGGTGGCGGTAGACTACACGCTGAAGTTCGGCTTGGCCGCCCTGGCTGACGCCGCTCCAATAGATCCGGAGCTGCGTGGCTTCGTCCACGGAAGCGTCTATCTCACCATGGGGGATAGCTTGCTGACGGATCACTACATTCAGAGTATCAAAGTCGTTAACCGGAATGGGTTCACCGGCCGAGACTTCCGCGACTACGACAGCGCGTTTCCCATTCCGAGGCCAATCGACCTAGAGGGAACTTGATCGCTTCCGCTCACTCGTCGAACACTGTGACGAAACGCACAAGGTGACGCTCGGCGGCCAACTGATCCGGTTCGCCCCGGAGCGGCTCATCGCCTGGTGAGACGACCGCCACCTCCGCGCCTGGCGGCAGGTGGCCAGCGGCCTGCGCGAGGTCGTGCGGCGTCGCGCATCAACCACATAGCCGCCGGCTTGCCGGCGGGGTTTTCGTCGCGAAGACCGCCGGCAAGCCGGCGGCTATATCAAGACGGGCCACACCAGCACCAACGCCCCGGCCGCCGCCAGCGGCACCGTCAGGTTGTCGAGCCCGCGCGGCGACAGGGCCTCGGCCAGCGTCACCACCGCGGCGACGCCGACCACCGCCGCCAGGTACGCCGGCGTCGCGACCCAGCCGACCGCCAGCAGGATCGTCGCCGCCGTCCCCAGCGCGACGGCCAGGCTGCCCTCCAGGCTGCGTTCGCCGCCGGACCAGCCGAGCCAGCCCGGCACCCGATAGCGATGCCGGCCCCAGCGCGTGCCGACCGGCTCGCCCAACCCGTCGCCGACGCCGAGGATCAACGCCGCCAGCCGCGTCACCCGCACGTCGGCCAGCGCCGCCTCGATCGCGAACAGGCCGACGAAGCCGACCAGCCACGACGACCAGAAGTAGAACGCCTCGTGCGGGGCGTCGCTCGGCCGGGTGTTCCCCGCGAACGCCCACGAGAACGGCGGCCATCGCCGCAGCCGGCACGTCAGCGCCACCAGCGGCAGCAGGATTAGCCCGGCCGTCAGCGAGCCGGTCCGGGCGTCGGCCGGCTCCTGCCAGCCGAACCAGCACGCCCCGCCGACCAGCACCGCGACGTGGTTCACCTTCCGCGCGTCGCCCGGCCGTAGCCAGCCGGCCAGGCGCAACCACCCCGTCAGCAGCCAGCCGACGACGACCAGGCCGGCGAACGCCAGCGCCCCGATCACGGCGTCGCCTCCGCCGTCCGGTCGTCGCGCCAGACGTGGTAGGAACTGATCACATCGACCGGCACCCGCCGGGCGATGGCCAGGATCAGGAACACGTCCAGGTAGGCGACGTAGCCGAGCACGATCGCCAGGACGAGCAGCGGCCGGGCCGCCTCGCCCCAGCCGAGCAGGACCGTCATCATCACCGCGATGGCGACCGACCACGCCTTGCACAGGTAGGCGTGCGTCGCGATCGCCGCCCGGAAGCGCACCAGGTGCACCGCCTGGCAGGCGGCCTCCAGGACGAGCAGACCGGCGATCGGCACGGCGTAGTCGCCGATCAGGGCCGGCTCCAAAACGCACGCCGCGACGAGGGCGGACAGGTAGAAGACCAGGTCGGCGACCACGTCGTACCGGCGCAGCCACGGCCGGGCGACGCCGAGCCGCCGCGCGACGACGCCGTCGAGCCAGTCGGACAGGAACGCCACCACGACCAGCGGCGGAAAGACGAGCCGCGACACCGGCAGAAACGCCAGCGCCAGCACGACCGGCCCGAGCAGGAGGCGGAGCGTCGTCAGGGCGAACGGGACGGCGAGGCGTGCGAGCGGGGCTGACATCGAGGGATTGTACGGGAGCGCGGCCGTCCCGGCCGCGCTCCCAGGCCGTTGACCCGACGGAACGACGCCCCTACTCTTACAGTGTACCCGCCAACGGAGACGCGCGTGTTCAACCGACCCCGCAAGGACACGGGCCGGCCCTGGTGGCAGAACGCCGCGGGGGTGCTGCTCTTCCTGCTCGTCCTCTCGACGCTCTTCTACTCGTTCAACAGCCGCGAGCCGGTAGTCCACCTCTTGCGCTACGGCGAGCTGGTCCAGGTCCTCGAGGCGAGCAAGCGCGACCCGGCCGTCGTCGTCCAGAAGGTCAAGGTCGGCCACGGCGACATCCGCGGCGAGGTCGTCACGACCGACCCGGCCTCCGACGGCAAGGACAACAAGCCGATCACCCGGACGACCGCCTTCCGCGCCCAGCGCCTCGGCCTGGAGAACGACCTCAAGCTGCACGAACTGCTCAAGGAGACCGTCGGCCCATCCTACCAGGGCGAGGAGGAGGCCTCACCGCTGGCCGGCGTCCTTTCCCTGCTCGTGCCGCTCATCGTCTTCGTCGGGGCCGGCCTCGTCCTGGTGCTCGTCCTGCGCTGGATGTCCGGCGGCTCGCCGTTCAGCTTCGGCCGGAGCCCCGGCCGGATGGTCTCGCCGCGCGACCTGCAGGTTACGTTTAAGGACGTCGCCGGCATCGACGAGGCGGTCGCCGAGCTGCGCGAGGTCGTCGATTTCCTCAAGACCCCGGCCAAGTACCAGGCCCTTGGCGGCCGCATCCCCAAGGGCGTCCTCCTGGTCGGCTCGCCCGGCACCGGCAAGACCCTCCTCGCCCGGGCCGTCGCCGGCGAGGCCGGCGTGCCGTTCTTCAGCCTGTCCGGCTCCGACTTCGTCGAGATGTTCGTCGGCGTCGGCGCGGCCCGCGTCCGCGACCTCTTCTCCCAGGCGGAGAGCAAGGCCCCCTGCATCATCTTCATCGACGAGCTGGACGCGCTGGGCAAGACGCGCTCCGGCATGACGCACGGCGGCCACGACGAGCGCGAGCAGACCCTGAACCAGCTCCTCGTCGAGATGGACGGCTTCGACAGCAACCGCGGCGTCATCATCATGGCGGCGACGAACCGCCCCGAGACGCTCGACGCCGCCCTGATGCGCCCCGGCCGGTTCGACCGCACCGTCGTCGTCGATCGGCCGGACCTGCCCGGCCGCGAGGCGATCCTCCGCGTCCACGTCCAGGGCGTCAAGCTCGGCGACGACGTCGACCTGCGGCGGGTGGCCGCCCTCACCCCCGGCGCGGTCGGCGCGGACCTGGAGAACCTCGTCAACGAGGCGGCCCTCCTCGCCGCCCGGGCCGGCAAGGACAACGTCGGCATGGCCGACTTCAACGAGGCGGTCGAACGCGCCGCCGTCGGCCTCGAACGCCGCAGCCGGATCATGCTCCCGGAGGAGAAGCGGCGCATCGCCGTCCACGAGGCCGGCCACGCGCTGGTCGCGTGCTCCTTGCCGAACACCGACCCGGTCCACAAGATCTCCATCATCCCGCGCGGCGTCGGCACCCTCGGCTACGTGCTGTCCCGGCCGGACGACGACCGGATGCTGCACACCCAGAGCGAGCTGGTCAGCCGGATCAAGGTCGCGCTGGGCGGGACGCTCGCCGAGGAGCTGATCTACCGCGAGGTGTCCAACGGCGCGACGAGCGACCTGGAGACCTGCACGCGGATGGCCCGCCGCATGGTCAAGCAGTTCGGCATGAGCCGGCTCGGGCGGATCAGCTACCAGGAGCAGGAAGGCCCCGGCTACCTCGGCGTCTACGGCGAGGGCGAGGCGCGCTCCTACAGCGAGGAGACCGCCCGCGAGATCGACCTCGAGGTGAAGAAGATCCTCGACGACGCGACGGAGGAGGTGCGCGGCATCCTCGCCGCCCGGCGGGCGACCCTGGAGGCGCTGGCCGCCCGGCTCGTCGAGAAGGAGGTCATCGACGGCAGCGAGCTGCGCGAGCTGCTCGAACAGACGACCCCCGGGCCGCGCCTCGTCCCGGCGAGCGAGGCCCTGGCGGCGACCGAACGCGACGAGGTGCCCCCCGCCAGCGAGGCGGCGGCCGAGAAGTGACGACCCAGGAATCTCCCCCCATGACTGTCCGTACCCGCCAACGCCGCCCGGTCCGCATCCGCGAGGAGTTCTTCCACGTCGATCGCGTCCTCAAGCCGGAGGGCGACGCCCCCCGCCGGACGAAGAAGGTCGTCGCCGTCATGCCGGCGTACAACGCCGAGAAGACCCTCGCCGCCACGGTCGCCGACATGCCGGTCGGCTCGATCGACGAGGTCATCCTCGTCGATGACGGCAGCAAGGACCGCACCGTCGAGGTCGCTCGCGACATGGGCCTGACGGTCATCGTCCACGAGAAGAACACCGGCTACGGCGGCAACCAGAAGACGTGCTACCGCGAAGCGCTCGCCCGCGGGGCGGACGTCGTGGTGATGATCCACCCGGACTACCAGTACGACAGCCGCGTCATCGCCGCCGCGGTCGGCTTCATCGAACTGGACATCTGCGACGTGGTGCTCGGCAGCCGGATCCGCTCGCGGGCCGAGGCCCTCGCCGGCGGCATGCCGCGCTACAAGTACCTGGCGAACCGCTTCCTGACGTTCGTCGAGAACGTCCTGCTCGGCCAGAACCTCGGCGATTTCCACTCGGGCTTCCGCGTCTACCGGCGCGAGGTGCTCGAGACGATCCCGTTCGAGCGGAACTCGGACGACTTCGTCTTCGACACGCAGTTCCTCGCCCAGGCGGTCCACTTCGGCTTCCGCCTCGGCGACGTGCCGGTGCCGGTCCGCTACTTCGACGAGGCGAGCAGCATCAACTTCGGCCGCTCGACGAAGTACGGCCTGCAGACGTTGCAGGTGCTGTGGCAGTACTGGCTCAACCGGCTGCACCTGTGGCGGTCGCCGCTGTTCCAGCCGCGCACCGACGCGGCGGCCGGCGGCGAGTCACCACGGTAACTTCCCCTCGCCGCGCGGCTTCGCCTTGCCGTAGCCGCCGACCTTCTCGTGGACGCGGACGTAATCGACGACCATCTCGACCGGGAAGACGGTCGTCCGGTCCGGGTTGCCGAGAAACTTCCCGCCGACGGCGACATTGAGGATGAGGTAGTACGGCTGATCGAACGGGGCCGGCCACGGGTTCAGGTCCGCTTCCTTCGTCGGCTTCGCGCCCTTGTTGCCGTCGGTCTTGCTGGTGCTCCACCAGAACGACTGCGTCGCGTAAACGTGGCCATCGACCAACCAGCGCATCTCGCCGGGTTCCCACTCCAGGCCGTAGACGTGCCAGTCGGCGATGGTGCCGCCCTTGGGCAGGACGTAGTCCTTGCTCGTCTCGGCGTTGGCGGGCCAGCGGCCGCCGTAGTGGAGGGTGCCGAGGATCTTGGTCGGCTCCTGGCCGCGCGCTTCGAGGATGTCGATCTCGCCAGACGCGGCCCAGCCGCCGTACTTCTCGTCCTGGGGCAGCATCCAGATCGCCGGCCAGACGCCCTTGCCGGTCGGCAGCTTGGCCTTGATCTCGAACTTGCCGTAGGTCTGGCTGAACAGCGGCGTGCCGTCGCGCTTCTTCGTCTTGACCTTCGCCGACGTGTAGCCGCAGCCGTGCAGCGACTCCTTGACGGCGCGGAGGCGGAGCGCGCCGTCCTTGACGTAGGCGTTCTCCGGCTCGCGGGTGTAGTACTGCAGCTCGTTGTTGCCCCAGCCGGCGATCCACTGGTTGGCGTTGTAGTCGAAGAAGCCGTTGCCGAGGTCGAAGTCCCACTTCTCGCGGTCGAGTTCCTTGCCGTCGAACTCGTCGGCCCAGGTGAGCTTCCAGGCGGGAGCTTCCTGGGCGGGGACGTCCGGTGTGATCGGGATCAAGACGAACACGACGCCGCCGAGCAGGGCGGCAAGACACCAACGGACTCCGATCATCACCGCCTCCGCGTCGTCTCGTGTCGTCCCGGCTACGAGTCCCGCACCCGCAGCCCCTCCCAGACCAGTCGGACCATGTCTCGTAGTTCCCGGCCGCCCCCGCCGCCCGGGCCATGCACCCGCCGCAAGGCCCAGTCGTGCGCCAGGCTCACCAGCAGCCGGGCCGCTACCGCGACGGACGCCGGGGCGAGGTCGCCGCGCCGGGCGAGCGAGCCGAGCCGCTCGGCGAGGCCGTCCACGACCGCGGCCGGGCCGCCCGGGTGGGCCCGCGCCAGGCTCGCCGGGTCGAACGACGGGTGGCTCATCAGACGCAGCGCCAGCGGGATCACCTCGGCGAAGTGGTCCCCGAGTCGGGCGACGACCGCGTGCAGGTACGCCAGGGCGTCTTCGGGCGGCTCCGTCGGGCCGAGCAACAGGTCAAGGTCGGGCCCGCTCGGCCGCATCGCCGCGAAGAACAGTTCGTCCTTGCTGCCGAAGCGCTGGTAGAGGACCGCCTCGGAGATGCCGGCCACCTGGGCGATCTCCCGCGTCGTGGCGGTGTGGCCCTGGGCGCGGAAGACCTCCCGCGCGATGCGGAGCACCTCGTCGTCGCTGATCGTCTTCGGCCGGCCCATGCCGGCCAGTATACCGCGAGAGGCGACCCGGACCAACTTCGGGCGACGCCTTGACAAGTAAGCGAGTGCTCGCTAATTTATCGAACAGTGTCGCGTCGGATCGCGGTCCTCACGAAAGGGGAACTCCATGTTCCGCAACGGGCTCAGGTTCGGGGTGGTGGCGTGCGGCGTCCTGGCGGTGGCCCTGCACGGGGCGAGCGGGCAGGGCAAGGACGACAAGCCGTCCGGGGCGTGGGGGAAGAAGGACGGCGAGGTGAAGCTCGCGTTCGCCGACGGCGTGCTGAAGGTCGCCCCGCACGGCGACCCGGCCGTGATCCTCATCGTGTGCGACTACACGGTCGAGAAGGGCGTCGTCAAGGCGAAGGTGACCGGGCTGGAGGGCAAGGAGGAAGTGAAGAAGAAGGCGCAGGGGGTCGTCCCGGTCGGGCTGAAGTTCGAGTTCCGCTGGAAGCCGGCCGGCGACGCCGCCAAGTTGGAGGACCTGACCGGCGAGAACGTCGAGCCGCTGAAGGCCCACCTGGAGGGCGACTTCGAGGCGAAGAAGTAGCCGCCTCCGACGGTTACCAGCCGTGCCGCTGACGGACCCAGACGACCTGGGCCGTGTGGTGCCGGCCGTGCCAGACGTAGGAACTCAAGGCGGCGTTCAGGCTGATTGTCGTGCCGCTCTCCGGGTGGTCGAACGCCCGGGCGAACTGGGCCTCCGTCATCGACTGGAGTAGCTGCACCCAGCGGGCGTGCAGCGCCTCCAGGAGCATCAGCGACAGTGCGATGTCACCCATCCTCGCCTCGTCCAGGTCGGACCAACGGTCCTCGAAGTACGGCTTGATCGTCGGCCGGTCCTCGGTCAGCGTCCACTTGAACCGGACGTAGGCGTTGACGTGGCTGTCGGCGACGTGGTGAACGATCTGCCGGATCGTCCAGTTCCGGTAGCGCGTGTCGAGCTGGGCGTCCGACAGGCCGGCGACCGCGGCGCGCAGGGCGGCCGGGGCGGCGGCGAGGTCGGCGATCAGCTCGGCCCGCCGGTCCGGGCCGTAGCCGTCCTCCGGGACGTGCGTCCCGGCCGGGTTCTGGGGAGCTTCCATCCGCCGCCCTCCTGTTCGGGCCAGGCCCCGTCCGGGGCCGCATCCGGTGAGTGTACGCGATCCGGCGGGCGGCGGCCGTCACTTCGCCGCGGGCGGCGTCGCGTCCCAGGTCGTCAGGGCCAGCACCCGGCCGCCTCTCAGGGGGTTGGTGCCGCCGCTCTCGGCGAGGAGCAGGCCGTCGGCGAAGAACGCCAGCCGCTGCCAGCCGTTCTCCGCCGCGTCGGCCGGCCAGGAGGTCGCCGGGCGGAGCGTGAGCAGCTCCCGGCCGCTTGCGACGTCCCAGACCTTGACCTGGACCGGCCCGAGCAACGACGTGAAGGCGGCGAGGCGGCGGCCGTCCGGGCTGAAGACCGGCCCGAGATACCCCACCGAGAAGCCGTCCGACGACGATGCTTCCAGGGTGGCCTGTAGCTCTCCGGTAGTCGCGTCGTATAGGGTGATGGCCGACTGGCGGACGCCCAGGCGCGGGGACGGGGTGGCGACCGCGAACCGGGAGCCGTCCGGGGCCCAGGCCAACTGGGCGTTGCTGGTCCCGTCGTTCGGGGTGATCTTCACGACGGTCTTCCCGCTGACGAGGTCGTGGACGAGCACGCGGCCGACCGGGCTGGTCAACGAGCCGGAGTAGAACCCGACGAGGAGTCGCCGGCCGTCCGGGCTGAAGTGGACCTCCGACGTGATCCCCTCCACCAGGACCTCGGGCCGCTCCTGCCCGCCGTCCACGGCGAAGACACGCAGCGTCCCCCGTCTCCCCGTCCGGCCGGAGAGGACGACGGTCTCGCCGTCCGGCGAGAGGGCCATGACGGAAGGGACGAATCCGTCCATGCTCCGCTCCAGCAAGACCGCCCCGGTCACGACGTCCCAGACGACCAGGCGGTGTCCCTGATCCTTGGCGGCCGACCCGACGGTGCCGCCGAGGACCGCGACGACCCGGCGGCCGGCCCGGTCCAGGGCGAGCCGGTGGACGGGGAAGGTCGCCGCGCCGGCGGGCAGGTCGAGCTGACGGATCAGCCGGCCGGCGCGGTCCGTGACCCACACGGCCCGGGGCCCGTTCCGGTCCGCGTCGGCGGCCGTCCCCGTCGCGACCCGGGAGCCGTCGGGGCTGACGGCGAAGGCCTCCGTCCCTCCGAACAGTTGCTCAAACCCGGCCAGGGGCAGGACGAACGGCCCGGGGGGATCGATGTCCCACTCCCGGAGCGCGCCGTCGGATTCCACCGACCGGAGGCGGCCGCCTACCGCGAACGCGAGGGCCTCGACGGGCAGGGCGTGTCCGCGCAGCGTCTGGTGCGGCTTGCCGGTGGCCGCGTCCCAGGTGCGCAGGACGTTCCCGCTGGGGAAGACGAGCCGCTTGCCGTCCGGGGTGAACGTTACCCCAGGGCGGCGCAGCGGGAACCGGGCGTTCGTCGTCCCTTCCAGCGGCGGCAGCAGCGTCCCCGCCTCCAGGTCGCACAGCGTGAGGTGGACCGGGCGGATCCCCACCGTGCTATTCGGGGCGAACGTGCTCCGCAGGGTCGCCAGGCGGGAACCGTCCGGGCTGAAGAAGTGCTGCGGCACGCCGCGCAACATGTCGAGCTTCGGCAGGGGCAGGGCGTGGCTTTCCTGGCCGGTCTCGGCGTCCCAGACGACGAGCTGCCACCCGCCGGGGGCCGCGCGCACGGCGACGGCACGCCGGCCGTCCGGGCTGAGGGTCACATCCTCACCGCGGCCCCCAAGTTCCGACACCTCCCAGCGGACGAGTTCCTCCCCGGTGGCCACGTCCCAGCCGACCACAACGGACCGACCCCGCAACTGCGAGGGCTGCTGGATCGTGACGAGGCGGCTCCCATCCGGGCTGAACGCCCCATGGGCCAGGATGCGCCCCGGCAGCGGCCCGCACACCTCCTGCCCGGAATCGACGTCCCAGACGCGGACCCGCCCGGCGGACACCGCGGCAAAACGTCTCCCGTCGGGGCTCAGAGCGTCGATCACCTCCTCCTGGATCAGCCCGGCACCGAGCCGCGAGTCGCCGGTGGGACGGAGCAGTTCCCGGCCGGTCGCGACGTCGAGCACCACCCGGCCGTGCGGCCAGGGGCCGTTGACGCCGACGAGTCCGACATGGACGGCTAGCCGTTTGCCGTCCCGGCTGAACAGCGGCCGGTACGCGGCCAGGCGAAGCCCCACCCCGCCGGTGGAATCCAAGGGGATCGGGTGCTGGCGCAACAGCCGCCGGGTGGGGACGTCCCAGACGCGGACCTCGGCCCCGTCGCCACCCTTACCGACCCAGGCCAGGCGCGAGCCGTCCTCGCTCGCCGCCCAGGCCAGGCCGTCGCCGGGCACGTCGGGGAGCCGCCCCGCCGCGGCGTGGGCGTTCAGTTGCCGGTGCCAGTAGTACCACTCGAACCCGCGCCGGTCGAGCGGCCCCGCCTTCGGGACGTGCCGGTCGAGCAGGCCGGCCGCGTCGGTGATGTTGCCGGCCTCGACCAGGAGCGGGACGGCCCGCAGGTCCCAGACGTACTGGTCGGCGTCCCGCTTCTCCTGGGCTTCCAGTAGCTTCTCGGCCAACTCTCGGGCCGCCTCGCCCTTCTCGGTTGCCTCCTTTCCGGCGATCAGGGCCGCGTCCCGGTCGAGCGCCGCCCGCCACTCCGCGTCGGTCGCCCGGACCGCCTGCCAGACGCTCGCCGCCAGGCCGGCCACCAGTGACGCGGCGACCAGGGCGGCCGTCGTCAGGGCGGCCTTGTTCCGGCGGGCGAACTTCCGGAACCGGTACCACGCCGACGGCGGCCGGGCCTCGACCGGCTCCTCGGCCAGGAACCGCCGCACGTCCGCCGCGAAGCTGCTCGCCGTCTCGTAGCGCCGGGTGCGGTCCTTCTCCAGCGCCTTCATCACGATCCAGTCCAGGTCGCCCTCCACCTGGGCCGACAGCTTCCCCGGCTCGGTCCGTCGCGCCGCCGCGACCTTCGCCAGGGCGGCCGACGTGCTCAGCCGCGTGCTCGGCCGGGGCGGCTCCTCTTCCTTGATGAGGCGGCGGATCTCGTCGAAGGCGGCCTGCCGTAACCGTTGCCGCTCCAGCGGGGTGGTCCCGGTCAGCAGCTCGTAGAGCAGCACCCCCAGCGAGTAGACGTCGCTGCGCGTATCGACGCCGAAGGCGTTCATCTCCGCCTGCTCGGGGCTCATGTACTCGAACGTGCCGACCATCGTCCCGAACTGGGTATAGACGGTCCGGTCCGTCAGGCGCTGCTCGATCGCCTTGGCGATGCCGAAGTCGATCACCTTCGGTACCGGCCTGTCGTCGTACATCGTGACCAGGATGTTCGACGGCTTGAGGTCCCGGTGGATGATCCCTTTCTGGTGCGCGTGCTGGACGGCCTGACAGACGGCGACGAACAGCTCCAGGCGCTGCCGTGGGGGCAGCTTGTTGGCGTCGCAGAACTCGGTGATCGGGATGCCGTGCACCAACTCCATGACGAAGTACGGCCGGCCGGAGTCGGTGGCACCGGCGTCGAGGACCTTGGCGATGTTCGGGTGGTCCATCATCGCCAGGGCCTGCCGCTCGGCCTCGAACCGGGCCAGGACCTGCTTGCTGTCCATGCCGGGCTTGATGATCTTCAGCGCGACCTTGCGGCGGACGGGGTGCTGCTGCTCGGCGACGAAGACGAGGCCGAAGCCGCCCTCGCCGATCTGCTCCATGAGCTTGTACGGCCCGATGACCGTCCCCGGCCCCTCGGCGATCGGCTCAGACGCCTCCGTCGCCGGCGGCCGGGTTGGCAGGAAGTCGCCCGACGCGTCGTGGGCGCGCAGGAGGGACTCGACCTCGCGGCGCAGCTCGGCGTCGCCAGCGCAGGCCCGGTCGAGGTAGGCGGCGCGCTGGTCGGGCGGGAGCTTGACGGCGGCGGTGAAGATGGCGCTCTCGGGCATGGCGTCCCCCGTGGTTGGGATGGTCCTCCAGCATCCCATGCGACAACAGCGGGGGAAACCCCGGGGCGATTTTTCCTATTTTGGAGTGCGGCGATTCATCGCCGCATTGGTCGTCCTTTTCTCTTGGACCAACGAAGGCAGAAAACGAAGCCGAAAAACAAAAGCGGCGATGAATCGCCGCACTCCAAAAGGGCCGCGACAGACCTCAGGCCGCTCGCTTCGGTAACAGGACCCACACGCTCAGGGCGCAGCCCGCGAGCACCGCCACACCGGCCACGGCGGCGAACCACCAGACGACCGCCCACACGAACCCGTGAACGACGCGCCGCGGCCAGGTGAACGTCGGGTCGAGGGTGTCGCCGGGCTGGTATTCGACCAGCGTCAGATCGACGTGGTAGAACGACTCGTTGCCGGCGAGGTCGCCCATCCGCGCGCCGAGCGCCTGCAACTCCTTCTCGACCTCGACGACCTTCTGTTCCAGCCGCAAGGAATCGTCGAGCGACAGCTTGCCGACGTCGCGCAGCTTGACGATCGCGTCGAGGTAGGTCTTCTGCGTCTGCCGCTGGCTGGTGAGCTTGCGGAACTCGCCGGTCCGGTCGCGCTGCTGGACCGTGTTGCTCTGGAGCTGCCCGATGGCCTGCAAGTCGGCGACGAGCGAATCGAACCGCTCCGGCGGCACGTTGACCTCGACGTACAGCTTCCGGTTCGGGGCGGTGCCCTCGGCCCGTTCGTGGAAGACGACGGCCCGGTGCCCGGCCAGCTCGTCGCGGACGAGGGCCTGGTCGCGGTCGAAGTCGGAACTCCGCGAGCCGAGGGCGGCCCGCTTCTCGAAGATCTCGATCTTCTCCGCCGCCTCGTCGAACACCTTCGGCAGCGGCGTGTTGGTGATGCCGAGCTGCTGGATGTTGTTCGCCCCCTGCCGCTGGGACGACCGCTCCGCCGACGCCGACGAGACGAACTCCCACGACGTCGGCTCCGGGAACGGCACGTCGAGGCCGCGCACCGTCCCCGCGATCCAGAGGCCGACGAAGAGAAGGAACGCCGCCGCTGGGAGCCTCACTTTCCAGTTCATGCCTGCCTCCCGAGGTGAGATGCGGAACTGCCCTCGCTACGCCGGCCGGCCCGGGCTCGTTCGCCGGGTCGTTACATTCCGTCGCGGTCGCCGCGCAGGAAGAGCCGCCGCAGCCAGGCCCGGGCGTAGGTCCAGTCCTCCTCCGCCGTCGCCGGGGCGACGCCGAGCACGTCGGCCGCCTCGGCGATCGTGCAGCCGAGGAAGTAGCGCAGCTTGACCAGCTCCGCCTTGCGTGGCGACCTTGCCGCGAGCTGGTCCAGGGCGTCGTGGACGGCGAGGACCTCGAGCGGGTCGAGGGCCTCCGCGACGGGGAAGTCGTCCGGGTCGGCGTCGGCCCGGTCGCGGCCGCCGCCGTGCTTGTCGGCCTGCTTGCGGCGGGCGCGCTCGACCAGGATGCGCCGCATCGCCTCGGCCGCCGCGGCGAAGAAGTGCCGCCGGTTGGCGAAGTGCTGGTCGCCGACGAGGCGCAGGTACGCCTCATGGACGAGGGCCGTCGCCTGGAGGGTCTGGCCGGGCTTCTCGCGGGCCAGGCGCTGAGCGGCGAGGCGGCGCAGCTCGTCGTAGACGAGCGGCAGCAGTTGGCCGGCGGCGAGCGGGTCGCCGCGTTCGATCGCTTCGAGGATGCGCGTGACGTCGTTCACGGCGACAGCATCTCGGCCGGGGCCTTCGTCCGTTTCAGCTCCGCCGTCAGCGCCGCCCGCAGGCCGGCCAGCTTCTCGGCGTGCCGCGCGTCGGTCGCCTTGTTCGTCATCTCGTCCGGGTCGGTGTTCAGGTCGTACAGTTCGTCCGGCACGCCCGGCTGGAGGTAGCGGACGTACTTCCAGCCGTCCTGCACGACGGCCGTGTACCACGGCACCTTCTGGTAGATCGCCTCGGCCGGCTTCTCCTTGAGCACCTTGGCCACGTCGTCGCCGTAGTCGTGGCCGGTGTGCTCATACAGGCACGGGTGCGACCACTTCATGCCGGGCTCCTTCAGCAGCCCGGTCAGGTCGCGGCCGTGCAGGTCGGCCGGCGGCGCGACGCCAGAAGTGGCGAAGAACGTCGCGATCAGGTCCGGTGCGTTCACCACCTGCTTGCAGACCTGGCCGGCCGGCGTCACGCCGGGGTACGACACGATCAGCGGCGAGCGGTACGACGCGTCGTACGGGGCGATCTTCATCCGCAGGCCGTGCTCGCCCATCGCGAAGCCCTGGTCGGCGGTGTAGACGATGAGCGTGTTCTCCAGCTGGCCCGTCTCCTTCAGCGCCGCGACGATCGCGCCGACACCCTCGTCGATCGCCGGGACGCACTCGTTCACCTGGCGGACCCAGTCGTCGAAGCCCTTGCCGGTGCTGCCGGCCTCGTCGCCGACCTTCTCGCCGTTGCTGCCGGCGACGAGGCGCATGTTCTTGTCGCGGCTCCAGGCGAGGGTGTTCTTGAGGTAGTCCGGCTTGCCCGGCCACGGGCCGAGGATGTCGGACGGCTCGGGCACCTTCGCGTCCTTGTACAGCCCCTTGTGTCGGGCGGCCGGCTTCGACGGGCCGTGGACGCTGCCGTAGCAGAGCCAGAGGAACCACGGCTTCGCCTTGTCGCGCGTCTTGCCCTGGACGTAGTCGCACGCCCAGCGCGTGTAGTTGTCGGCCGGGTAGCCGTCGACCATCTTTTCCTCGCCGTCGATGGCGAGGAGTTCCTTCTCGTAGTACGCCCCGGCGTTGTCGGGGTGCTTCGGCCGGTTCCAGACGATCTGGTGGTCCCAGTCGCGGCCGAAGCCGGCGTCGGTGCCGGTGTGCCATTTGCCGATCTGGGCGGTGTGGTAGCCGGCCTGGCGGAAGGTCGCCGGCCAGAACGGGCACTGCTTCGGGTCGTAGGTGCTGCCGGGATACTTGCCGTCCATGCGCATCGACTGGATGCCGTGCGGCTGCTTGCCGGTGAGGATCGCCGCCCGCGACGGCATGCACCACGCCCCGAGGTACGCCCCCTGGAAGCGGACGCCGGCCTTCGCCAGGGCGTCGAGGTGCGGCGTCTTGACCCAGGGCCAGGATTCGGGGTAGCAGCCGATCGTCTTGTAGGACTGGTCGTCGGCGTAGATGAGGAGGATGTTCGGCTTCTTCGGCGCGTCGGCGGCGTGCAGGGAGCCGGCCGGCGTGAACAGCACGGCCACGACGAAAAGCCATCGGAAGGGATGTCGCATGTCGGGTACTCTCCTGGCTTGGCGAGCCGGGGGCGTCAGCCCCCGGTGGACACGCTTCGATCGCCGAAAGGGACCACCGGGGGCTGACGCCCTCAGCTCGCCGAGATGCGGTCACGGACCGGTGCGGTAGGAGCCGACGCTCCGCCCGCCGCGCGCCGCGACCGGGTCGTAGACGCCGAACAGCTTGACGAGCGTGTCCTCGACGTCGCGGCACTCGGCCCGGACGGCCTCGTCGGCCGGGTAGGAGAAGCCGTCCCACGGCAGGCTGAAGTAGACGCTGTGGTCCGGCGAGTACAGGTCGGGCAAGTCGTGCCGCGTCAGCTTGGCCGCCTCCTCCTCGAACGCCTTGACACGCGCCTTCTCTTCGGGCGTCGTCGCGAGGAACTGGCCGAACTTCGACCGCAGCCCGACCGCGTCGTGCAGGCGGTCGTGCGCCTTCTCCGATTCCGCATTCACCGCCGCCCGGCGGTCGTACTCATCGGCGGTGACGCGCGGCGCGTACCGCAGGACGAACAGGACCTCGCGCTCGCCGTCCGGCGTCGGCTTTGCATCCGGCGGCGAGTTCGGAGCGACGCGCACCATCGCCACGACGGCCTTGCGCCGGACGGTGATCGCGTTGCCCTTCACCTCGACCGCCCAGCCATCACGCCCGACGGCGGTGCGGACCCGTCCGGCCCATTTCTGGCCTTCCGCTTCGGTCCAAGTCCATTCCGGGAGCGGGGCGGCCCCGAGGCCAGCCAGCGCGACGACCCCGACGACGATGAACTTCCCCATCCGAACCACCTCCTCGCCGTGCTACCGCCGGTCGGGAGCTGGGCGACGGCGTGCGAACCAGACGCCGAGCCACGCGACCGAGAACGAGCCGGCCAGTGCGAATGCCACCGGCGGTTGGATGCCGGATGGGGACGCCGCGCCGCTCTTCATCGGGGCGACCTTCTCCGCGACGAGCTTGCCGGCCTCGATCGTCACGCGGTAGGTCGTGACCGGCACGTCGGTGACGGCCTCGGGGGCGGTCGTTTCCGGCGGGGTCGGCCGGGCCGTCAGGACGCCCTCCTTCGCCTCGACGAGCCACTTCAGCGACGGGTCATCCTGCTTCCGCTTCTCGAACTCCTTGCGCTCGACCGCCGTCAGGAGCAGGTACGGGATCGGCACCCGGTCCTTCGCCTTGAAGTCGAGCTTGAGCGTGGCGGCGTCCTTCACCTCGACCGTCGTGTTGCCGAAGTACAGGGCGCTGTAGTAGAGGTGGAAGACGTGGTCGGGGTACTTGTCGATCCCCTCGAATCGCACGGAAGGCATGACGACCTTGTGCCCCTTCGGCAACGGCGGCGGCCCGGCGTTCGCCGACAGGGCGGCGACCATCCCGAGCAGGGCGACCAGCGACAGCGCCATCCTTCGCGTCATGACGGACCTCCGGCCAGAAGCGTCAGTGGGGCGGAACCCACGGCTTGGCGAACAGCCGCCGCACCATCGGCTCGAAGACCGCCAGCGGCTCGTTCGGGTACGCCGGGTCGAACGACACCTCATCGTACTTCGCGCAGAACTCGACCGTCAACGCGTAAGCCGGGTCGCCCTTGAAGCGGTCGCGCGCGTTCGGGTCGAGGCCGAGGTGCGACGCGAAGAAGTACGTCTGGAACAGGCCGTGGTGCTCCAGCATAAACGCCAGGTCGCGCGAGATGAACGGCCGGAGGATCGCCGCGATCACCTCGCCGTGGTTGAACGGCCCGAGCGTCTCGCAGATGTCGTGCAGCAGGGCGACGACAACGTAGTCCTCGTCCTTGCCGTCGCGCAGGGCGCGCGTCGCCGCCTGGAGGCAGTGGTCGCGCCGGGTGATGTTGTACGCCGTGTCGCGGCCGAGGTCGTCGAGCAGGCCGAGCAGCCGGCCAGGCAGCTCGGCCAGGGACCGTTCGTGGACGCGCTTCAGCACCTGGAAGTCGGCGTCGGTCCCCTCGTCCATCCGGGTGAAGTGCATCTTGCCGAGCGGCTCGGTCATCGCGGTCGCCTCCGTCACGGGTCCTGGGAGTAGATCAGCAGCGTGTACGGCGCGACGCCGACCGCGGAATGGAAAGGGAGGCCGTCGTACTCGCCCGGCTCGGCGGTCACGTCGCCGCTGGGGTAGTCGCTGAACGCGCTGCTGTACCCCTTCCAGGCGCTGTTCAGCCGCAGCCGCCACGTCCCGCCGTGCGGGAAGCCGATCTCGTAGTTCTCGCGCTTCTCGGCCGCCAGGTTGACGACCACGACGACATCGTCGCCCGGGCCGCCGATGTCCCAGCGGTGGAAGACGAGGACGTTCTGCGGGTCGTTCAGGTGGGTGACGTTGATCCCCCGGCCGCACAGGCCCCGGCTAAAACCCTTGCGGTTGAGCCGGAGCGCGACCAGGTCGCGGTACATGCGGACGATGCCCTGGAAGTCGTCGCGCAGGTCCCAGTCGAGCGGCACCGTGTCGCGGAACCAGCCGCCTTCGAGGAACTCCTGCCCCTGGAACAGCATCGGGATGCCCGGCGCGGTGCAGACGAGGCCGGCCCCGAGCGTCGAGCGCTTCTGGGCGTAGTAGTCGCGCGGGTCGTCCGGGTTGATCTCCTGCGGGACGCGCGCCTTGCCGTTGGCGACTTCGTCGTGCGACTCGGTGTAGATGACGCGCTGGAACGGATCGCCGTTGTAGCGGAACAGGAGCGCGTCGCGGACGGCCTCCATCGACCGGGCCGCGTCGTCCGGGGCGATGACCGCCGCCCGGATCGGGTGGACGAAGTTCGCGTCCCACTGCGCCCCGAAGCCGGCCCCGCCCCACTCGACGGCGTTGGTGAGGCGGTCGTCGTTCTGCAGGTCCTCGGCGATGGTGATCCGGCCGGGGTACTGCGCGCTGACGTCCTTGTTGATCCACTGGACGAGGCTCCAGCCGTCGGGCAGGTCGTCGCCCGGCTTGACGGCGCGGATGTAGAGCGTCATGTCGAAGCGGAGGCCGTCGAGGTGGAAGTCCTCCAGCCACATGATTGCGTTGTCGCGGATGAACTGGCGCACCTCGCCCCGGCCGTAGTCGGGGCGGGTGTTGCCCCAGGGCGTCTCGCTCTTCCAGTCGTTGTAGAAGTAGATGCCGCCGAGGTCGTTCTCGCCCCAGCCGTCGAACCGCCACAGGTCGAGGTCGCTCGGGCCGAAGTGGTTGTAGACGACGTCGAGGACGACGCCGATCCCCATGCGGTGGGCCGCCTTGACGAACTCCTTGAACGCGGCCGGGCCGCCGTAGCTCGTCTCGACCGCGAAGATGTGGGCCGGGTTGTAGCCCCAGGAGAAGTCGCCGGCGAACTCGGCCGCCGGCATGACCTGGATGACGTTGACGCCGAGCCGTTTGAGGTGTCCCAGCCGGTTGATCGCGTCGAGGAACGTGCCCGGCTTGCCGTCGCTCTGGTCGCCGAACGTGCCGATGTGCAGCTCGTAGAGGACCAGCTCGTTCCAGGGCGGCAGCTGGAAGTCGTCGCCGGCCCAGTCGAACGCGGCCGGGTCGTGGACGACGCCGTTGCCGACGGAGTTGGTCACCTGGCGGGCGTACGGGTCGATGCGCGACAGGTCCAGCTCGCCGTTGACGATGCGGTAGCGGTACTCGTGGCCGACCTTCGCCGTCGGCACGTCGGCGTACCAGTAGCCGTTCTCCTCCGGCTCCAGCGGCGTGGCGTCCGGCTTCCAGTCGTTGAACGTGCCGATGACGTAGACCTTGTCGGCGTGCGGGGCCCAGACGCGGAACGCGGTGCCGTGGTCGTGCGGCAAGGCCCCCATGCCGGGGTGGCGGTCCGAAGACGAAGCGGGCATCGAAAGCTCCACGGAGCCGAGGTGCGGGGAGGTCACGGGATAGTATGCCGCACGAACCTTCGGAGGGGAAGGCCCGGCGCGCTCACCCCGGCTCGTCGTTGGTCGGCCGGGTCGGCAACGTCCGCGCCAGGTGCCAGTGGCCGAGGCCGACCGCGACGAAGTAGAGCCACACGGCACCGATTCCGGCGAGCACGCCAGGCCGGACCTTGCCGGCCTGGAGCCCGAGCCCGATGGCAGCCGCCTCGCCGAGGGAGAGCGTCAGCAACCCGGCCGCGATCCCACAGCCGACGGCGATCGTCTCGTACGCCTCGCCGTTTTGGGAGAGGAGAGCCCGGACCGCCAGCCAGACGACGCCGACCGCGACGGGGACGATTCCGAATAGGCCGCACAGAGCGAAGCCCGGCGCGTCGGTGGCGTTCGCCCAGCCGTCGGTGCCGTGGACGCTGTAAACAGCCAGGGCGATGCCGCCGACCGCCGGGACGACGACCGCGCCGGTGAGTAGGAGCCGCAGCCACCACGAGGAACGTCGAGCTGGCATGGTGGCTTGGTGCCTCCTACGAGGTGGCCTCCGGCCCCAGCCCCAGCGACCGTGCGCAGATGGACTGCCAAACGACCACGTCAAGGACCAGGACGAATCGAGGATCGACCGCCTCGCCGTTGGCCGGGTTCGGCCCGCCGAGCGCCGGGTGCGGGGCGAGGGCGTAGCACTGGCCCGGCCCCGGCACTTTGCCCGCCTGGTGCAGTTCGTAAACCAGTTCGGAGAGCAGGTAGACCTCTTGCCACCATTGCTCGTTCACCTCGCGGACGAAGGCATCGTAGCTGTCGGCCGCCCGGTGGAGCTGGCCAGAGAACACGTCAAGCATCTCGACAGGCCCCTCCGGCCGGCGAAGGAACCAGAACCCGAACTTGGTCATGAACGCCGGGGCGACGGTCCCCGTGATGATTCCTACCCACGGCGCGCTCCAGTCCCGAAACTGGTCCTGGGAAAGATCTTCAATCAGCAGGTCAGCCCACGTCAGCCGCGACATCCGCGACCCCCTTCCACGCCGTCGTCCGCGTCGCCGCCGAGCCGGTCACTCATCCCCCGGCTGGGCTGTCGCGGTGCCTTGTTCAGGTTGACCGGCGGCATCGACTAGGGCGGCCAGGTCCAGGAGCCCGGCCACCGACGCGGCCTTCATCCGCACGCCCGGGTCGGCGTCGGCCAGCCCCTTGCGAAGGATCTCCGCCGCGAAGTCAGCCGGGGTCTCCCGGCCCAGGCATCGCATCGCCCGCCGCCGGACGTGCGGCCGGTCGTCCGCGGCGAGGGCCGCCACGGCGGCGCGGGCCTCGGCGAACGCGGCGGTCAGCCCGGCCAGCAGGGCCGCGGCGCGGAAGCGGTTGCGGGCCGACTCGCCAAGCACGGCGGCGAGGACCGGCTCCAGGAGCGGCCCATCGGCGCGGCCGAGGGCCCGGATGCGCTCGACCGCCTCCGTCGCCCGGGCGATCAGCTCGCGACCGTCGGCCATCGTGGTTCGCCTCCTCCGGGGCGGGAACGAACGCCCCCGAAATTACAGCCGACCTCCGTGTCATGGTCAACCGATTCCCGGTACAATCGAGTGTGGCTTCGCGTTGGTCGTGCGGGATATCCCGAATGGAAAAGTACCTCGCCGACATCGCCGCGACGTTCGCCCGGCCGTGGGTGCTGTGGCTGCTCGCGGTCGTGCCGGTGCTCGGCATCCTCGCCTGGCGGGCGGACGTCTGGCGGCGGCGCGCCCTGGCCCGGGTCGGCGGCCGGCAGGTGCACCAGCTCCAGGAGCAGCGCCGCCGTGGCCGGTTCTGGGCGAACCTCGGCGTGCAGACCGGCCTGGTCCTGTGCGTCCTCGCCGCGGCCGGGCCGCAGTGGGGCCTCGACTGGGGCACCGCGACGACCTCCGGCCGCGACATCGTCCTCGTCGTCGACGTCAGCCGGAGCATGACCGCCGAGGTGCCGAGCCGGATCGAGCAGGCCCGCCGGGCGCTGACCGACCTGCTCGCCGCCCTCCGCCAGCGCGGCGGCCACCGGGTCGGCGTCGTCCTCTTTGCCGGCCGGCCGCTCGTCGCCTGCCCGCTGACGCAGGACTACGACCACGCCGGGGCGGTCCTCGACCAGCTCGACGAGCTGCGCCGCGACCCGGACCTCGGCCCCGGGCCGCGCGAGGCTTCCGGGACGCGCCTCGGCCGGGGCCTCGTCGAAGGGCTGCGGATGCGCGACGAGCAGTCGCGCGGCGTGTTCGACGTCATCCTCCTGTCCGACGGCGACGACCCGTCCGGCGATCTGGAGTGGGAATTCGGCGTGCTGGAAGCCCGGGCGGCCGAGGTGCCGATCTCCGTCGTCGGCGTCGGCGACGCGGTTCAGGACGCCGTCATCCCCGACTTCCGGGACGGGTCCGGCCAGCCGGTACGGACGCGCCTGAACGAGGACCCGCTGCGCAAGATCGCCTCGGCGACGGAGGGGCGGTACGACCACCTGCGTCGGACGGCCCTCGACCGGTTCTACCTCGACGCGATCGACCGCCTGCCGCGCCGCGGCGACGCGATCGACGCCCTGCCGACGCCGCAGGCGCGCTACCCGCTGTTCCTGGTCCCGGCACTGGTTTTGCTGGCGCTCGGTCTCGGACGGAGGGAGTGACCATGCGCTGCGTCCCGATGTTGCTCGCCTTGCTCGGTTTGGCCGCCGCCCTGCCGGACGCGGAAGTCGCGCGTCGGCTGCGCGCCGGCGGGGCCGCCTTCGACCAGGCCGACTACGCCGCGGCGTTGCGCCTGTTCGAGGAGGTCGAACCATTCGCGGACGAGCCGGGCCGGGCGACGTTCAACCTGGCGACGGCCCGGTTCCGCCTCGCGCTGCAGGGCGGAGAGGACGCCGCGAAGCACCTCGCCGAGGCGATCACGCTCTACCGCTGCACCATCGAGCCGGGCGACCCGCGGCGCGACAAGTCGCTCGTCGGCCTGGGCGGCTGCCTGCTCCTGCAAGCCAGCCGCGGCCGCAGCCACGCCGCCTGCGACGAGGCGCTCAAGGTGTTGGAGGCGGCCGTGAAGGCCGAGCCGACCGGCGACCTGGCGAAGGAGGCGCGGCGATTGCTTCACCGCGCGCGGCTACTGGAGTGGCAGTTGCTGCCCGGGCCGAACGACCGTCAGCCGGAGCCGCCGCCGGGCGAGCCGGAAAAGCAGCCGGGCGAGAAGGAGAAGAAGGTCGAGCCAGGGCCGTCGAACAAGGACGGCGGCATGAAGCAGCAGGGCGGCACCAAGGCGGTGCCGACGACGGACCCCGGCGGCAAGGGGCAGGACAAGAAAGACGGCCCGCAAGGGAGCCAGGCCGCCGAGGGCAACCCGCCGGCGGTCCAGGACCGCGACGCGCTGCCGCCGGGCCTCGACGCCGCCGAGGCGAGGCGGCAACTCCGCGAGGCGACCCGGCTCATCCAGGCCGAGCAGAAGGTCTTCCGCCGGACGACGACCCGCCCGCCGGCCGAGGGGGTGCCCGACTGGTGAGCCGCCCCCTGTCCCTCGCCGCGATCCTGCTCCTGCTGCCGGCCGTCGCGACCGCCGACGACGGCCCGGCCATCCCGCTCGCCGGCCGGCCGGAGATCTTCTCCGGCGCGAGCGGGCGCTTCCTCCTCGAAGCCGAGGTCGATCCAGACACGATGGCGATGGAAGAGCCGTGCGTCCTCCGCGTCTACATCACCGCGGCCGGCCCGGTCGCCGCCGCGCCGGAGCGGCTCGTCCTGAGCGACCTTCTCCTGGCCGATTTCCACGTCGAGGAGCTGGGCGTCTTCCCGTCGCTGAGCGAGACGGCCCGGGCGGCGACGCTGTTCGGCCTCGGCTCCGGCGAGCAGCCTGCGCTCCTGTCGCTCGCCGGCCTGGTGCCGACGCGGTCGTGGGAGTTCCGCTACCGCCTCCGGCCGAAGCGGCTCGACGTGGACGAGGTGCCCGGCGTCGCGTTCTGCTTCCACGACCCGCTCCTCTTGACCGCGTCGAAGCCGTTCATGACGCAGTATGCCGACCCGCTGCCGATCCGTGTCGTGAAGGGGGAATCGACCGTCCGGGCGCTCGTCGGCACCGAGGCGACGTTCGCCTGGCAGGCGGCCGGGGCGCTGGACCGGTGGGAACGGCCGAGCCTGCCCGGCTGGCCGGTGCTGCTCGGGCTGGCGACCCTGCCGGTCGTCGGCTGCGTCGTCTGGTATCGCGTCTGGCGGCGACTCTACCCGGACGCGGCCCGCCAGGCGCTGATCCGCCGCAGCCGGGCGGCGAAGGTCGCCCTGGCCGAGCTGGCCCGGGTGCGCAGTCCGCTCGACCGGGCCGGGGCGAACCGGGCCGCGGCGGCGCTGGGGCGCTACCTGCGCGAGCGGCTCGACCTTCGCACGAACGAGCCGACGCCGGGCGAGGTCGTCGCCCACTTCGAGCGCGTCGGCCTGGCGGCCCACGGCCAGGAAGTGCATCGGCTGCTCGACGCCCTCGACGCCCACCGCTTCGCCAGCGCCGTCGGAGACGCTGACATCGTCGCGTCACTGCGTCGGTTGATTTTGACCCTGGAGGAGGAGCCATGCCTGGCGTCGGCGTGATGCTGCTCCTCGTGGCCGGTTCGACCGCCGCGGACCTGCTCGCCCGGGCGGAGGCGGCCTTCCGCGCCGCCGTCGAGAGCCGCGACGACCACACGAAGGCCGAGCCGCATCTCCGGGCGGCGATCCGCGACCTGGAGGCGCTCCAGGCCCGCGGCGTGCGGAATCCGCGTCTCTCACTCCAGCTCGGCAATGCCCGCCTGCTCGCCGACGACCTCGGCGGGGCGATCCTGGCGTACCACGAGGGGCTGGCCCTTTCGCCAGGCGACCGCGACCTGCGGGCGGCTCTCGACTTCGCCCGGTCGCGGGTGGCGTACCCGGCCGGCACGTTCGCCCGGCCGCCGACGGACGACCTGCCGCCGTGGCTGCCGCGGCCCGGTCCGGTGACGCTCCTCCTCGTCGCGTTCGGGGCGTTCGCGCTCGGCTGCGTCGGCCTGACTCGCTCGCGGATGCTGGCGTCGGGCCGCTGGCTCACCGTCGGCGTCGGGGCCTTGCTGATCGCGCTAGCGGGGTTGACCTTGCTCGTGATGCAACAGCGGGCGGCGGCCCTGGAAAGGCCGCTCGTCGTCGTCGCGGCCGACGACGTGCTGTTGCGCCGCGGGGACGGCCTGTCGTTCCCGCCGCGCTACGCGACGCCGCTGCCGCGCGGCACCGAGGCGCGCCTGCGCCGCGAGCGCGGCGACTGGCTGCAGATCGAGCTGTCCGGCGGCGAGATCGGCTGGGTGCCGCGCGAGCTGACGCGGGTGGAGTAGGGCACCTTTTCCTCCCCGTCCGCGGCGCGGTCGGGTATACTCCGGGGGGTCGGCCCGACCCCCAGCGGAGCGCCCCATGAACGACCCCTCGCTGCCCGACGCGTCCCGTTCCTTCGTGGCCGGTCCCGAATCGCGGTCCACGCATGGGGACTCGACCACCGGCGGGCCCGACGCCGCGGCCGTCCCCGAAGTGTTCCCGCGGCGGTTCGGCCGGTACGAGCTGCGCGCCGTGCTCGGCCGCGGCGGCATGGGCACGGTCTACCTGGCCCACGACCCGTCGCTGGACCGCCTCGTCGCGATCAAGATGCCGAACCCGGCCGAGGTCGGCCGCGCCTTCTGGCGCGACCGGTTCTTCGCCGAGTCGCGCGCGGCGGCGACGCTCCACCACCCGAACATCTGCCCCGTCCACGAGGTCGGCGAGATCGACGGCCAGGCCTACCTGGTCATGGCCTATCTCGAAGGCGAGACGCTCGCCGCCCACCTGCGACGCGTCGGCCGTGTGCCGGTCGCCCGGTCGGTGGCCCTGGTGCGGACGGTCGCGCGGGCCATCGCCGAGGCGCACGAGCGCGGCATCGTCCACCGCGACCTGAAGCCGGCCAACGTCCTGCTCGACCGGCGCGGCCAGCCGGTCGTCATGGACTTCGGCCTCGCCCTGCGGACGACGTCGGCCGACGACCTGCGCCTGACTCTGTCCGGGGTGGCGCTCGGCACGCCGCCGTACATGCCGCCGGAGCAGGCCGGCGGCGACCACGACGCGATCCGCCCGGCGTCGGACGTCTACTCCCTGGGCGTCATCCTCTACCAGCTCCTCACCGGCACGGTGCCGTTCCAGGCGGCGACGTTCGGCAAGCTCGTCGCGATGATCGAGCGCGACGCACCGCCGCGGCCGTCGTCGCACAACCCGGCGGTCGAGCCGGCGCTGGAGGCTGTCGTCCTTACCGCGCTAATGAAGGACCCGGCCGACCGCTTCGCCGACGCGGCCGAGCTGGCCGCCGCCCTGGAAGCGTACGAAGCCGGGGAGCGGCGCGGCCTGGAGGCGCGCTACGGCGCGGCCCTGGACGACGCGGCCTCGACCCGGGCGTACGCGCCGGCCGGGCGGCCCCGCCGGTACGCGCTTTGGCCCTGGGCCGTCGCGGCGGGGTTGCTCGGCCTGGCGCTCACTTTCGCCGTGGCGGTAGCGGTCGGGGTGTTGTCCGAAAAGCCGGACTCCGGCGACCTGGAGGTGCGCCTGAGCGACCCGGCGGCCGAGGTCCTGGTGCGCGTCAACGGCCGGGAGGTGCCCCTCGACCCGGACGGCAAATCGATCCGCCTCCAGGCCGGCCCGGGCCAGAAGCTGGAGGTGAGCGGCGCGGACTTCGAGCCGGTGAGCGAACCGTTCGACCTCAAGCCGGGCGGCAGCACCATCATCCGGGTCGCCCTCAAGCGGCGCGGTGCCCTGGCGGCCGTCCGGTCGGTCGAACGGCTGACCGTCCCGCCGCGGGAGGTGCCGCCCGCGAAGCCGGTCCCCTACCCGGCGACCGAGACGCTGATCGAACTGGACGGCTGGCAGATCCTCGCCGACGCGCCGAAGGCGAAGATGCAGGCGTGGCTGGACGAGCGCAAGAAGGCCGGGCATTCGGTGACCTGGCTCGACGCGGTCGGCGTCGGCGACCGGCCGGTCTACGCCGCCGTCGCCGCCCTGGACGGCCGGGCGGCGGACTGGGCCGCCACGCTCGAGGTGCCCGCGGTGGACATGAATCAGGACGGGTTGCGGAAGCACCTCGACGACCCCCGGCATAGCCGGATGGTCTGCTTCGCCGGTTACGAGCACGACGGGTTGACTTGTTGCAGCCTCTGGGAGCGATCCTCCAAGCTCGTCATCGCCGTCATGGAAGGGGGGCCGATCAACTTCCTCGAGCAACGGGAAACCGAACTCACCCGCGCCGGGCTCGTCCCCGTGGTCCTCCGGGCATTCAACACGGCCTCGGGCGGCGTGATGCTGCTCGGGTACTTCCAGCAGAAGAGGAAAGACACCTGCGCCTGGCGCACGCGCCTTTCCTCGCAGGAGCTGGGCGAGTTCCTTGAATCCGAGCGGGAGGCCGGCCGCCTGGTCGGCCAGGTCTCGGCCTACGTCGAAGAGAACGCCGTCTACTTCGCCGCCCTGGCGACGGCCAACCCGGACAAGCGGGTCTGGCAGGTCGTCCACGGGTCGTCGGCCGTCGATTTGAAGGCGAAGACGGCCGACCTGGCGAAGGCCGGCTACGCGCCGTCCTCGCTGACGGCGTACCCGTGGGACGGGGCCGTCCGCTATGTCGGCGTCTGGGTCAAGGAGTCGCGGTGAACGTCAGCGAGCCGACGGCGCGATACGACCCTCCATCGGGCTCGACGCCGTCGCGTAGAGCTTCTTCGGGATGCGACCGCCGAGGTACGACAGCCGGCCGGCCTCGCAGGCGTAGCGCATCGCGAACGCCATGCGCAGCGGGTCCTGGGCGCTGGCGATCGCCGTGTTGAGCAGCACGCCGTCGCAGCCGAGCTCCATCGCGACGCTCACGTCGCTCGCCGCCCCGACGCCGGCGTCGACGATGACCGGGTAGTCCGGGTCGCCGTCCTTCAGGTACTCGAGCAGGATGCGGATGTTCGTCGCGTTGAGGACGCCCTGGCCGCTGCCGATCGGGCTGCCGGCCGGCATGACGCTCGCCGCCCCGGCCGCCTTGAGCCGCTTTGCCAGGATCGGGTCGTCGCTCGTGTAGACCAGGACCTGGAAGCCCTCGCTCACCAGCACCTCGGTCGCCTTGAGCGTGTCGATCGGGTCGGGCAGGAGCGTCTTCGCGTCGCCGAGGCACTCGAGCTTGACCCAGTCCGCGCCGGGGTTGTCGAGGTTCGTCAGCAGTTCGCGGGCCAGCCGGGCGTGGCGGATCGCGTCCTCGGCCGAGAAGCAGCCGGCCGTGTTCGGCAGGATGGTGTACCGGCCGAGGTCGAGGTAGTCGAGCAGGTTACGCCCCTCGCGATCGACGAGCCGTTCGCGGCGCACGGCGACCGTCGTCACCTCGCAGGCCGACGCGGCGAGGCAGTCGCGCATCAGGTCGTAGGACGGGTACTTGCCCGTGCCGGTGAAGAGCCGGCTCGTGAAGCGGTGCTTGCCGATGACGAGCGGCTTGTCGGCGGGCACGGCCGGCTCGCCGCTACCGCCGCCGACGAGGGTGGTAATCTCGACGCGGTCGTCGGGGCGCAGGACGTGCTCGGCGTGGCGGGCGGCCGGCACGACGGCGGCGTTGACCTCGACGGCGATGCCCCGACGGTTGAGGCCGAGCGACTCGAGCAGCTTCGCCACGGTCGGCGGTTCCGGCAGCGGGCGCGGCTCGCCGTTGATCGTCACGGTCGGCATGGGTTCTTCCTCGGGCTCCCTTGCTTGCGCGTCGGGCTCCGATAGCTATACCTATGCGTTCGTCCGGAAAGGGCGAGTTCTCCCCCACGGCCGGCCGGCAGGAACGAGCGATGTCCTCCCACTACGTCCCGCACACGAAGGTGCCCGCCCTGGTCTTCCCGACGGCCGCCCAGGCGAACCGCCACGTCGCCCTGATGATCGAGAGCCTCCTCCGCCAGAACAACTCCGCCGGCCGGCCGACCGTCCTCGGCCTGCCGACCGGCTCGACGCCCGTCGGCCTCTACCGCGAGCTGATCCGCCTCCACCGCGACGGCCTCGACTTCAGCCGCGTCGTCACGTTCAACCTCGACGAATACTTCCCGATGCGGCCGGACGACGCCCAGAGCTACCGGCGCTGGATGCAGGAGACGTTCTTCGACCACGTCAACATCGACCCGCGCAACATCCACGTACCCGACGGTACCACCCCCGTCGAGGAGATCGACGACTACTGCGCGAGGTACGAACAGCGCATCCGCCGGGCCGGCGGCATCGACCTGCAAGTCCTCGGTATCGGCCGGAGCGGCCACATCGCCTTCAACGAGCCGGGCTCGACGCGCCACAGCCGGACGCGCATGGTCACGCTCGACCCGGTCACCCGGCGCGACGCCGCGAGCACGTTCTTCGGCGAGGAGAACGTGCCGCACCAGGCCCTGACCATGGGCGTCGGCACCATCCTCGAAGCCCGCAAGATCGTGCTGCTGGCGTTCGGCGAACGTAAGGCCCCGATCGTGCAGAAGGCCGTCGAGGGGCCGGTCACCGACGCGGTGACGGCGAGCTTCCTCCAGCAGCACCCCGACACGACGTTCCTCCTCGACGCGTCGGCGTCGCGGCTGCTGGCGGCGGTCGACGTGCCGTGGACGGTCGGCCCGGTGAAGTGGACGCCGGCTCTGATCCGCAAGGCGGTCATCTGGCTGGCGCTGCGCGTCCAAAAGGGGCTGCTCAAGCTGTCCGACGACGACTTCCGCGAGCACGAGCTGTACGAACTGCTCCGCGAGCACGGCCCGGCCGGCCGGCTGGCGAAGCGCGTCTTCGACGAGATGCTCGCCACGATCTGCTCGACGCCCGGCGTCGGGCAGGCGCGGAGACAAGGAGACAAGGAGACAAGGAGACAGGGCGAGGACGACCGCGGCGAGCCGGGCATGGCGCTCGTCTTCAGCCCGCACCCGGACGACGACGTGATCAGCATGGGCGGGACGCTGATCCACCTCGTCGAGCAGGGCCACCCGGTGCATGTGGCGTACATGACGAGCGGCAACATCGCCGTGTTCGACCACGACGCCTGGCGGTTCACCGACTTCGTGGCGGCGTTCAGCCACCTGTTCGGCATCCAGAGCGAGGCGATCGACGCGGTGAAGACGCGGGTGCAGGAGTTCCTGACGCACAAGAAGGCCGGCCAGCCGGACAGCGAGGATCTCTTGCGGATTAAGGGCCTCATCCGCGAGACGGAGGCCCGGGCGGCCGCCCTGGCGTGCGGCATCCCGCCGGAGCGGCTCGAGTTCATGGACCTGCGCTTCTACCGGACCGGCACCGTGGCGAAGGCCCCGATCCACCCGCAGGACATCGCCGACATCGTCGCCCTGTTCGAGCGGTTACGGCCGGCGCAGATCTACGTCGCCGGCGAGATGTCCGACCCGCACGGCACGCACCGCATCTGCGCCGAGGCGATCTTCGAGGCGGTGCGTCAGGTGCGCAAGAAGGGCCAGACGTTCGAGGTGTGGCTCTACCGCGGCGCGTGGGAGGAGTGGGCCCCGCACGAGGTGGAGCGCGTCGTGCCGCTGAGCTATGACGACCTGGAGCGGAAGAAGCAGGCCATCTTCCGGCACCAGTCGCAGAAGGACCGGGCGATGTTCCCCGGCGGGACGGACCGGCGCGAGTTCTGGCAGCGGGCCGAGGACCGCAACAAGCACACCGCCCTGACGTACGACAAGCTCGGCCTGCCGGAGTTCTACGCCCTGGAGGGGTTCGTCCAGTGGCGGGAGGAGTGAGCGGTTGCTGGCTAGCTATCGGGATGCCTGTTCACTTGGCCTGATTTTTGGCTGCCGTGACTGGCCGTTAAGCCGTCGTTTCGATGAGAATTGATCAGGCGACTACCTTCTTCGTTAGGACGGGGAAGCACTATTGTTCGCTAAAAGTCCCTTCCGCGCCACGGCGAGTGCCCGCGCGTCTCTATCGAGACAGGGGCCGACTATCCAGTGGAAATGCTCTTGCCTTTCTGGTAGCCTCCAGCTACCAGAACCTCGGTGAAGGGTTTCTACCTCCTGCGCCCGCGAGCAATCGCGGCTACCCCTGGCGGGGTCTTGCGGCCGTCGTGTTAAGCGGCGTGCGTCGTGCTCCCACGTCGTCCTTAGGCCTTCCACGTGCTGGGAGCCAAGGAGACGACGTCGGAAATGATTAACGCAGCTTCGCACGTGGAACAGCCAACTCCCACATCGGGAACTTGGCGGATGTCTCCACACCGTAGGAGGAGGATGATGAACATCATCGTAGACCCCTCACCAGGGGACGAAGCGGGTATCGGCAGCCGACACGACCAGGTCTCCTGGTTCTGGGAGCAGCTGTATGCCGGCAACGACCCTGGGGAGACGACGTGGGAGGAACTGGACAGTCTTCATGACCAGGTCACGAAGGCTCTCGCTTGCGTGCCGGCTGATGTCTCCCAAGCGGAGACGCTGACGGCGTATGCGATGTGGCTGATGTCCGGTATGTCGATTGCCTAGTTCCTCCCATTCCATTTCGCTTCGACGACATGGGTGACACTCCCATTACCCTTGATTTTGACAACGGAAAGAACGCCATGATCCACCTCGGCCAGACGGCAAGGGAGGTGCGTGAGAAGAAAGGGCTGACGCTCCGCGATGCGGCCGCGCTCTTATCGATCTCGCACGTTCACCTCTGCAACATCGAGAACAACCGAGCTGTCGCTTCGCTGCAGCTCATCACAAAGATGAAGGAAGTCTATGGCATCGATCTGATGGTGCTGACGTGGCTTCGGAATGGCGACAGCGAGCGGCTGCCGCCGTCGGTACGCGAAGCCGCGCGATCTCTCGCCGAAGCGTGGGAGCAAGAACTCGACGAGATGATCTCGGAGGCGACCGTTGAGGAGGACTGACCCCCGTGCTCAACATCCGCTCGATTGACGAACTGACAGGGCTGCTCGGCACAACCGTGGCCGAACTCGACTGGACACTCCAGCGCGTCGATTCACTCAGCCAGGTTCTGTCGATTAAAGACCTGGATCGCCCGGACAAAAAACCGCGGGAGGTCTACAACCCTTCCGGCCCACTGCGAACGCTGCAAGAGGCACTGCATTACAAGATTCTCCAGCAACGTCTGGATCGAAGTCCTCACAGTTACGGCGGCGTTCCAGGCCGGGATCAGGTCTCGTGCGTTGAGCGGCACCTTGGTCAGTGTTTTTGCTATACGGGCGACATCCGCAACTTTTACCCTGGGATCCACTTTGAGCGAGTCCGTCGGCTCTACCTGGACCTGGGCTGCTCAGACGGCGTCGCTCGCGCATTGACCAGACTCACTACGAACCACCACCGGCTCGAGCAAGGCTACATCACAAGCCCGATTATTGCAGACCGAATCTTCCGGCTGGCGGATACCCGCATCGGGCAACTCTGCAAGCAGCACCGGCTCGTCTACACCCGCTTCGTCGATGACATAACCATATCCGGACCGTTCGACTTGCGGACAAGCGGAATTCCGACAACTATCTCGAAGATCCTTGCCGGAACCGGGTTCCAAAAACACCCAAGGAAAGAGGGGTACGGCAGCATTAGCTCTGGGGCGACAATTCTCGGCCTCCGCTTGAACAAGGGATGGCCCGACGTGGCGGCGGAGTACTTCAACGAGACCGTTCGACGGCTTCAGGACATGGCATCGCTTGGCGCTGACGGCCCGTTTACTGGGCCGTTCTTCACAGAGGCGGAACTCCACGGCCGGATGAGGTACGTCTGCTGGGTGAACCCGAACCGGCGCGCGCGCCTTTTCCCTCTCTGGAACGCCCTAAACTGGGAGCAAATCCACCGCATCGCTGCGGCGAGAGGGATCGTGATTCGCCAGTGCCGCTTTGTTGTGGACCGGGTTCCTTGACACCCGGCAAACTTCTACCGAGACTACTCTGCGGACATTGGGACTCAACCACTCCTGCCTGCAACTCCTGATAATTCGATAATGCGGGGTGGGGCACGACGCACTCCGCTGAGTGTAACGGGGTGGCCCCGCCAGGCCGAGCGGCCACCGTCGGGGCTCCAGTTCAGGAAAAATCCTCCACGCCCGCGCGGTCGATCCGCCGCGCCCGGCCGTCTGCCTTCAGGGCCGGCCGCGCGCCGACCCGCGTGGGAGGGCCTCGCCGTGCCGATCCGTGTCACCTGCCCCGGCTGCGACAAGAAGCTCAACGTCCCCGACAACGTCGCCGGCAAGGCCGTCCGCTGCCCCGCTTGCAAGGGCGCGGTCAAGGTCCCCGCCGCCGACGAGGACGAGCCCCTCGCCGAGGTCGTCCCTGACGACGACCCGCCCGTCCGCAAGGCCCGCCGCCGTGACGAGGACGACCGCCCCGCCCGCCGGCCACAGCGCCGCCGCGACGACGACGAGGACGACCGGCCGCGCAAACGCCGCGCCGTCGAGCGGCTCGAAGAGCCCGACGAGGACCTGCCCGTCGAGGAGATCGACCTCGACGCGGCCGACGTGCCGGACGACATCCGCGACCGGATCGGCGACGAACTCGGCAAGAACGAGAAGCTCTTCTGGGTCGGCATGCCGTCGCGGCGGATCGTCTTCCTCCGGGCCCTCGTCATCCCGATCATCGGGGCGTTCATCTCGCTCATCGTCCTGGGCGTCTCCATGGTCCAGGGCGGCACCCTGGGTCACGTCCTCGTCTTCGGGGCGCTGGGAGGCCTGGTCCTGATCGGGTCGTTCCTGACGCCGTTGTGGGCCCTGTGGCAGGCCGGCCGGACGTGCTACGCCCTGACGAACAAGCGCTGCATCGTCTGGCAGGGCGGCCTGTTCGGCGGCGTCGAGATGGAGAACTACAACGCCGCCCGCGTCGCGAACATGTGGCGGCGCGAGATGTGGCTGTTCGGCAACGGCGGCGGCGACCTCGTCTTCCGGTCCGTCACCGTCGTCACCGTGACGACCGGCAAGCACGGCGGCGTCTCGGAGAGCACGACCTACTACGGCTTCCTCGCCGTCGAGAACGTCCGCCAGGTCGAGCGCCTCGTCCGCGACGTGCTCCTCAGCTGACCGCCCCGCGAAAATCGCCCTATCCCCCCGGCCGTGCGTCTGGTACCGTGGCGGAAGGATTCGACCGGGCACCGCCTCGGGTACTGGGGGGGCGGCGGACCGGTCGCGGACCTTTTGCGCTGGTGGCGTCCCGATGAAGTTCTCGGCGGGGATCTTGCTGTATCGTCGCGTCGCCGACACCGTCGAGGTGCTCCTGGTCCACCCGGCCGGGAACTTCAACCGCCGGTCGCCGTGGGGCATCCCCAAGGGCGAGATCGACCCTGGCGAGACCGCCGAGGAGGCCGCCCGCCGCGAGACGCGCGAGGAGGTCGGCCTCGACATCACCGGCCCGCTCGTCCCCCTCGGCCACTGCGACTACACCCGCACCCGCAAGCGCGTCTTCGCCTACGCCTACCTCGCCGAGGACCACCTCCAGCCTGGCGACCTCTCCTGGGAGGTCGATCAGGCGCGGTTCTTTCTGCTGAACGAAGCTCGTCGGCTCTGCCATTCGGCCCAGAGCATCTTCCTCGACCGCCTGGTGGCCCTCCTGGCCTCCCATCCGGCGTCGTCGGCGCAACCCGAACGGGGCGAGTCTGCCGCCTCGGCCGATTGAGCCGATTCTCCCCCGGCGCGAATCGCCCCGGGCGCGAACGTAAGCTATGCTCCCGGTAGAGTTTTCCGGCGAGAGCGGTCGCAAGGGTAGCGTAGAATTCTACTCTTGATTCCCCGCCTGCCGGGCCGCGCCAACCGGGTGACACCGCGCCATGACCGCCGAAGGCGATCGACCCGCGAACGAAGGCGACCGTCCAGCCAACCCGCGCGCCGGCCGGCCGGCCGACCGCCTCGCCGCCGCCGGGCTGGGCCTCGTCGTCGCCTGGGCGTACTGGCCGACCCTGGTCGGCCTGGTCCAGCGCTGGGCCGACGACCCGCAGGCGTCGCACGGCTTCCTCGTGCCGGCCCTCGTCGGCCTCGTCCTCTGGAGCCGCTGGGACGCCCGACCAAAGGCCGCCCCGGAGCTGAGCTTCTGGGGCCTGCCCATCCTCGCCGCGGCCGGGCTAGTCCGCTTCCTCGGCGCGTACCTCAACCTGGAATGGCTCGACGGGGCGTCGCTGGTCGTCACGATCGTCGGCGGGGTGCTCCTGCTGTGCGGCGTCGCCTGGCTGCGCTGGGCGGCGTGGGGCCTGGTCCTGCTGCCGTTCCTGCTGCCGCTGCCGTTCGAGGTTACCCGCGGCCTGGCCGGCACGCTCCAGCGCGTCGCGACCGTCGCGGCGACGTACCTGCTCCAGACGTTCGGCTACCCGGCGGTGAGCGAGGGGAACACGATCCGCATCGACCAGGTCGAGTTCGGCGTCCTGGAGGCGTGCAACGGCCTGGGGATGCTCCAGTCGTTCCTGCTCCTGGCGACGGCGGCGGCGGTGCTGAGCAGCCGGCCGGCCGGCGAGCGGGTCGTCCTGTTCGCTTCGGGGCTGCCGATCGCCCTGGTGGCGAACCTGGTCCGCATCACGATGACGGCCCTGCTGCTGCTCCACGCCGACCCGGCGTGGTACGGCTGGATCCACGACGCGACCGGGTGGGCGATGATCCCGCTGGCGGTCGGCCTGTTGTGGTTGGTGTGCAAGGTGATGGACAGCCTTTGGTTGGAGGCTCCTGCCGTGGCCTCGCGTCCCGCGGCGAATCGGCCCCCCGTCGCTCGGGCGACCCCGAGCTAAGCCGACGTTCGCGGCCCTGGCCCCGGTAGAGGAGAGACCCCGATGCGTCCCGGAGAGACCGCCCCGCCGCCCGCGCCGCCGGAGCGCGCCGCGCCAGTCGGCGACCTGCCCCCCGCCCTGACCGATCCGCCGGGGGTCGAGAACCTCCTCGCCGCCGTCCGCCGCCGCTGGCCGGCCATGCTCCTGTACGGCCTGCTCGCCGCCGGCCTGGCGTTCGCCGTCGTCTGGTTCGTCGTCCCCGGCCGGTACGGCAGCGCGATCATCTTCGCCATCACGCCGAAGCTCGACGGCACCGATACCGAGCTGGCCAGCTTCGCCCGCAAGCAGCACGTCGTCCTGAAGAACCCGCAGCTGCTCGGCGAGCTGCTCACCTTCAGCGAGGTCCAGGAACTGCGCGAGGTCCAGGACCACGCCGGCGACCCGGTCACCTGGCTCCAACAAGGCCTGGTCATCGACCAGCCGACCCAGGGGGCCGAGGCGCTGCGCGTCACCCTGCAAGGGGAATATCCCGACGACCTAGCGACGGTCCTGGCCTACCTGAAGCGCGTCTACTTCAAGTGGCACGAGACGAACCTCGACACGCAGACGAAGCTGCGCGAGGGCCAGGTCGCCGATGAGCTGCGGGCCCTCGACCAGCGCATCGGCGGCAAGCAGAAGGAGCTCGTCGACCTGCGCGTCAAGCTCGGCATGGCCGACCAGAAGGGGGCCGACCTGCGCCTCGCCGACCTGCGCGACCAGCGCCGCGAGCACAACTCGACCGTCGTCCGCGAGAAGGGCGAGCAGCGCCGCTGGCAGGACGAGCTCGACCGGGTCCAGCAGCAGATCGCCGACCCGAAGACGATCGACATCCCGTACGCCGAGATCGACGCCCAGGTCCGCTCCGACGCGACGCTGCGGCAGCAGCAGGACGACATCACCAAGCTGACCGGCCAGATCCAGGCGGCGATCAAGGTCGCCGCCATGGGCGAGAACGACCCGACGGTCCGGAGCCTACGGGCCCAGTTGAACGGCCTCGAGAGCCGCCACCGCCAGGCGCTCGAGCAGCTCCGGCCGTCGCTGGAGGCCGGGGCCCGCGCCCGCCGGCTGACCGAACTGCGCCGCGACGAGCGCCTCGCCACCTCGTCCCTGGAGCGGTCGAAATCGGCGATGGCCGCCGCCCAGGAGGCGCTGAAAGCCGTCGACCAGGAGATCAACAAACTGACCGGGTCCGCGCCGGGGGTCGACCCGGCCGAGCTGCTCCGCCTGGAGCACCTCAACCAGGACATGGTCAAGATGAACGACACGCGCAAGATCCTGGCGGCCCACCTCGACCGGGTCAAGCAGGAGAAGGCGTCCGGCATCCGCGTCTCGGTGCTCCAGGAGCCGCAGGTGCCGAAGGAGCGGACGACGGACCGGAAGTGGAAGTACGGCATCGTCGCCGCATTGGCCGGGTTCTTCCTGGCGTTCCTGGCCGTGTCGGTGCTCGAGTTCCGCCAGCGGCGCGTCAACTCGGCCGGCGACGTCTCCCAGGGGCTCGGCCTGGCCGTCCTCGGCACGCTGCCGCACGTCGCCGACCGGGACGCCCGCCCGGTCGCCGCCGCCGACCCGGCCGGGCTGACCGCTGACCAGGTGGCGCTGCGCGAGGCGGCCGACGGCGTGCGAACCGTCGTCCTGCACGCGAGCCGGCAGCGGCCGCTGCACGTCCTGCTCGTCGCCAGCGCCGTCAACGACGAGGGGAAGACGACCCTGGCGACGCAGCTCGCCCTGAGCCTGGCCCGCGGCGGGCGGCGCGTCCTGCTCGTCGATGCCGACCTGCGTTCCCCGGCGTGCCACGACCTGTTCGACCGCCCGGCCAGCCCCGGCGTGTGCGAGGTCCTCCGCGGCGAGGTGCCCGTCGAGGACGCCCTCCAGACGACCGACCAGCCGACGCTATTCCTGCTCCCGGCCGGCCGGCTCGACGACAAGGCGCTGCAGGCCCTGGCCCAGGACGTGCCGCGGATGCTGTTCGACGAGCTGCGCGGCCACTTCGACTTCGTCGTCGTCGATTCGAGCCCGCTGCTGCCGGTCTCCGACACGCTCCAGCTCGCGCCGTACGCAGACGGCGTGGTCCTCGCCGTTCTGGAGCAGACGAGCCAGCTGCCGGCGGTGCATCAGGCCCACCAGAAGCTGACCCAGCTCGGCGGCCCGGTCCTCGGGGCGGTCGTCGTCGGGACGCGGCACGGCGCGTACGGCTACGGGCCGCGCGGCCGGTCGGCCCCCAAGACGCAGGAGGGCTAAGCTGTGATGCGTCGCCTCGCTCCGGTCGTCGCCGGCGGGCTGGTCGTCCTGCTGGCCGGCGTCCTGCACGGCTACTGGACGCTGCGCTGGCACGCCTCGCCGGTCGTCGCGGCGGCGGTGGCGCGCATGGCCGACGTGCCGGGCGACTTCGCCGAGTGGAAGGCGTCGCCGCTCGACCTGCCGCCGGACCAGCTGCGCCAGGCCGGGGCCCTCGGCTGGAAGCTGCAATCCTACGCCGCCCCGGACAGCGACGTGCCGATCAACACGATGCTCCTCGTCGGCCGGCCCGGGGCGATGACGATCCACCGCCCCGAGCACTGCTACTCCGGGGCCGGCTACGAGCTGCAAGGCCGGGCGGTGCGCTACACGGTCAAGGACGCGAAGGGCGCGGGGCTCGGCGAGTTCTGGACGGCGCGCTTCGTGCGCCAGTCGGCGACCGGGACGGTCGCGCTGCGCATCTTCTGGGGCTGGAACGCCGGCGGCGAGTGGGTCGCCCCGGACAACCCGCGCTGGGCCCTGGCGAGCGAGCCGTACCTGTTCAAGCTCTACGTCATCCGCGAGGTGACGCGGCGGTATGACACGCTCGACGAGGAGCCGGCGGCGGCGTTCCTGCGCGAGCTGCTCCCCAACCTGACCCCGAAACTGACCCCATGACGACGCGCCTCGACCCGCCCGGGCCGGGGCTGGCCGTCGCCCCCGCCGACCGCCCCCGGCCGCTGCCGGCGAGCAACCCGGCCAGCCCGGAGGCGACCTGGCTCGCGTTCGGCCTGTTCCTCGTCGCGAACGCCGTCCTGTTCGTCCGGCCGACCGAGTTCGTCGAGGACGTCCTGGGGGCGCAGCTCTTCCAGGTGATGATGGCCGCCTGCCTGCTGGTCGGGTTCCCGGCCGTGTTCGCCCTGTTCGGGCCGGGGGCGCTGCGGAGCAAGCCGCTTCTGCTCCTGCCGCTGCTGCTCCTGCCGTTGGTCTTCCTGTCCGACTTCGGAAAGGGCCGCTTCGACGAGGCGTTCGAGTCCCTCGGCGAGATGCTGAAGGTCCTCGCCTACTACCTGCTCCTGCTCGGGTTGGTGACGACGCCCGGCCGGATCAAGCAGTTCCTGTTCTGGATGCCGTGGTTCACGTTCATCATCGTACTGGTCGCCGTGTTGCAATACCACGAGGTGATCAAGCTCGAGCTGTTCAAGCAGCTGCAAGACAATGACGTGAAGCGCCTCCAGGCGACCGGCATCTTCAAGGACCCCAACGACCTCGGGGCGTTGGTTACCTTCGCGATGCTCTGTTGTCTCTACCTTCTCTTCCGAGGTCACTGGGCGTTCGCGCCGGTGTGGCTCGGCTTGCTCGGTCTGTTCTTCTACGCCGTCTACCTGACGCACTCGCGCGGGTCGCTGCTGGCCCTGGGCACGGGGCTGTTCTTCCTGCTGCGGGCCCGGATCGGCACGTTCCCGTCGCTGGCCCTGGCGGCGATGCTACTCCCGGGGATGCTCCTGCTGAGCGGCCGCGAGATCGCCGTCGGCGAGCGGCACGACACGACGACGACGCGCGTCGGCCTGTGGAGCGACGCCCTGGTCGAGTTCACCCGCTCGCCGGCGATCGGCGTCGGGTTCGACGACCTGCGCAAGGGGGAGAACATGGGCATGGTCGCCCACAACTCGTACCTGCACGCCTTCGCCGAGTTGGGCTTCGTCGGCGGGTGCGTCTTCCTCGGCCTGTTCGTCTGGGCGCTGTGGCGGCTGCTCGCCCTGACGCTGGGCGGCCGGCGCATCGTCGACCCGCGCCTGGCCGACCTGCACCCGACGATGCTCGCCCTGCTTGCGGCGTACATGGTGAGCATCTTCTCGCTGTCGCTGTGCTACGTCTTCCCGACGTTCACCGTCCTCGGCCTGGCGGCGGCGTACCTGCACATGACGGCGACCGACCCGCCGCTGCCGCGCCCGGTCCTCAACGACCGGTTCTTCCTCTGGCTCGCCCTGTGCGGCGTCGTCTTTTTGGTGGGGGTCAAGGCGTTGATCCCGGCGTTCCGATTGCTGATGCCCTGAGGTGCTCCCGATGTCCACCGCCGCGCCGACCGCGAAGTCAACGCCGCCCGCCGAGGTTGTCCTCCGCCCGCCTACCGCGTGGCGGCTGATCAACTTTCACGAACTGTGGCGATATCGCGAATTGATCGCGATCCTGATGTGGCGCGACATCAAGATCCGCTACAAGCAGACGATCTTCGGCGCGGCCTGGGCGATCCTCCAGCCGCTGATGATGATGGTGGTTTTCACGTTGGTTTTCAGCAAGGTCGCCGGCTCGGCCGGTGGCAGCGACCTGCCGTATCCTCTGTTCGTCCTGGCGGGCCTGCTGCCGTGGATGTTCTTCGCCCAGGCGGTGACGACGGGCAGCCAGTCGGTCGTCGGCTCAGAGCGGCTCATCACGAAAGTGTACTTCCCGCGTCTGGCCCTGCCGTTCGCGGCCGTCGCGGCGGCGGTCGTCGATTTCCTCGTCGCGTTCGGCCTCTTGCTGGTCGTCATGCTCGGGTTCGGCTACGTGCCGGGTTGGTCGTTCCTGCTCGTGCCGCCGATCTTCCTGGTCGTCATCCTGCTCGCGCTCGGCCTGGCGGCCGGCCTCGGCGGGCTGACGGTCCAGTTCCGCGACTTCCGCTACATCACGCCGTTCCTGGTCCAGTTGTGGATGTTCGCCACGCCGGCGATCTACCTGCCGGACGCGGCCGGGTCGTCCAATCCCTGGGTCCAGGCGCTCTTGACGCTCAACCCGATGAACGGCCTGGTGGACGCGTTCCGTGCGGCGTGCCTCGGCCAGCCGGTTGGTTTCATCGGCCCGGCGGTCGGCGTCGTCCTCGGCGTCGCGGCGTTCTTCGCCGGGTGCTTCGTCTTCCGCAAGGTCGAGACCCGCTTCGCCGACATCATTTGAGGTCATCATGCCCGCCGCGATCTCCGTCGATCAGCTCGGCAAGTCGTTCGAGGTCCCGATCGGCCTCGGCTCGGCGTATCTCACCCTGCGCGAATCGCTGACGCGCCTCGTGTCGCGCGCCGCGTTCTGGCGCAAGGTCGAGCCGACGACCCGCCCATTCTGGGCGTTGCAGGACGTGTCGTTCGAGGTCGAGCCCGGCGAGGTCGTCGGCCTGATCGGCCGCAACGGCGCGGGGAAGAGCACGCTGTTGAAGATCCTGTCGCGGATCACGTCGCCGACGGTCGGCGAGGTGCGCCTGCGCGGCCGAGTCGGCAGCCTCCTCGAGGTCGGCATGGGCTTCCACCCGGAGCTGACCGGCCGGGAGAACATCTTCCTCAACGGGTCGATCCTCGGCATGAGCCAGCGCGAGATCCGCCGCAAGTTCGACGAGATAGTCGCCTTCGCCGAGATCGGCCGGTTCCTCGACACGCCGGTCAAGCGCTACTCGACCGGCATGTACGGCCGGCTCGCGTTCGCCGTCGCGGCCCACCTCGAACCGGAGATCCTCGTCGTCGATGAGGTGCTTGCCGTCGGCGACGCCGAGTTCCAGAAGAAGTGCCTCAAGAAGATGGGCGACGTCGCCCACGAGGGGCGGACGATCCTGTTCGTCAGCCACGACATGGGCGCGATCCAGACGATCTGCCAGCGGGCGGTGCTCCTGGAGAAGGGTCGGGTGCGCGCCGTCGGCCCGGCGCGCGACGTCGTCCGCGAGTACCTGCGCGTCGCCGACGCGATCGGGGCGATGCCGCTCGCGGAGCGTACCGACCGGAGCGGCGAGGGCCGCTTCCGGTTCGAGTCGATCGAGTTCCTCGACGCGCATGGCCAGCGGACCGACTTCGCCGTCACCGGCGAGGACCTGTTCATCCGCCTGCGCGTCAAGACGCCGGACGGCCCGATGACGACGCCGCTCGACGTGGCGATCTCGGTGCGCGACCACAACGGCCACAAGCTGACCGAACTGGCGACCTACTTCACCGTCGAGAGTCCGGCGACGCCCGACCTGGCAAGCGACGTCGTCTGCCGGGTGCCGCGCGTGCCGCTCCTGCCGGGCGAGTACCGGCTCGACCTGTTCTGCGCGACGTCGTACGACACGCAGGACAAGCTCCTCGACGCGGCGACGCTGCGCGTCGAGGCGGGGAACTACTTCCGCACCGAGTTCACCCAGCCGCTCTACGCCGAGCGGTACGGCTGCCTGTTCATCCCGCAGGAGTGGGGCGCGCGGGCGGCGGACCGACTGCGGGTGCTGCGCGAGCAGGAGAGCGACGCCGCCGACGTCCCGGAGGAGGCCCTGTCGTGAGCCGACCGCCGCGACGGTGCCGGGTCGTCCACGTCACCCAGGGCCTGGAGATGGGCGGTCTGGAGCGACTGCTCGTCGAGTTCGCCCGACGGACCGACCGGGAGCGGTTCGACCTGCACTTCGTGTCGTTGTCCGGCCGGGGCCTTCTCGCCGAGGAGATCGAGGCGGCCGGCTGGCCGGTGACGGCCCTGTGTCAAGGTGAGGGTTTCCGGCCGTTGCTTTATGGGCGGCTGGCCTGGCTGCTCGCTCGCCTGCGGGCCGACGCCGTCCACACGCACGACGAGCGGCCGCTGATCTACGCCGCACCGGCGGCCCGGGCGGCGTTCGTGCGGCGCGTCGTCCACACGCGCCATCGCGGGGCGGACCTGGTGACGACGGGGCGTCAGCAGGCGCTGCTGCGCTTCGCGGCGGCCCGGGTCGATGCGTTCGTTTGCGTCTCGGCCGACGCGGCGGAATTGGCCCGCCGGCAGGGCGTCCGCGAGAAGGCGCTGCGCGTCCTGACGAACGGCATCGACCTGGAGCGATTCCGCGTCGATTGCTACACAGCCGACGGGCCGTGCGTCGTCGTCGCCCGGCTGACCGCGGAGAAGGACGTCGCGACCCTGCTCGATGCGGCGGCCCGCGTCGCGGCGGAGGAGCCGGAGTTCCGGCTCCTCGTCGCCGGGGACGGGCCGTGCCGCGGCGAGCTGGAGGCACAGGCGCGGCGGTTGAATCTCGCGGAGCGCGTCGAGTTCCTCGGCACCGTTCGCGACGTGCCGCCGCTGCTGGCGCGGTGCCGCCTGTTCGTCCTGCCGTCGAAGACGGAGGGCATCTCGCTGACGCTGCTGGAGGCGATGGCGAGCGGCCTGCCGGTCGTCGCGACGCGCGTCGGCGGCAACCCGGAGGTCGTCGCTGACGGCGCGACGGGCCTGCTCGTACCGTCGGGAGATCCCGCCGCCCTGGCGGCGGCCCTGGTGCGGCTGTACCGCGAACTCGACCTGGCGAAGCGGTTCGGCCGGGCGGGCCGGGAGCGCGTCGAGAAGCACTTCGACCTGGCGCGTATGATCCGCGAGTACGAGGCCCTCTACCTCGGGGCGGAGGGCGCGCGATGAAGGTCGCCCTCGTCAGCGAGACGGCGGTCTGCCCGACCACGTCGGGGGCCCGGCTGCGCATCCTGCACCTGCTCCTGCCGCTGGCCGGCCGGCACGAGATCACCCTGATCTACCGTGCATCGACGCAAGCGGAGATCGACGCGACCCGGGCCGAGCTGGAGCCGCGCGGCGTGAAGCTGGTGCCGGTCCTCGACCCGGTGCCGGCGAAGAAGGGCCTCAGCTTCTACGCCCGCCTCGCGGCGAACGTCTTCTCGTCGCGGCCGTACAACGTCGCGAGCCACGACAGCCCTGGCGTCCGCGACGCGATCCGCCGCGTCGCCGCCGGCGGCATCGAATTGTGGCAGCTCGAATGGATCGCCTACGCCGACGCGGTGCGGGCCGTCTCGAAGGCCCCACTGCTGGTCACCGCCCACGACGTGGTATCAACTATCTGGCAGCGGCACCACGAGACGGCTCGTGGTTTTCTGAAGCGGTGGTACGTCTACCAGCAGTGGAAGAAGGTCGAGGCATTCGAGCGGCGCGTCTACGCCGACGTGGATTGTGCCATCGCCGTCAGCGACGACGACGCCCGCCGGCTGCGCGAGATGTACGGCGCACGGCGTGTCGAGGTGGTCGATAACGGCGTCGATTTCGCCGCCCACGCCGCGATCGAGCGGCGGCCGGAGCCGCGGACCGTCCTCTACGTCGGGGCGCTGGACAGCCGGCCGAACCAGGACGCGGCGGTCGCCTTGCTCGACGACGTGTTGCCGACGCTCCGCAAGGTGTATCCCGACGTTCGACTACAACTCGTCGGCCGGGGGCCGCCGGACTGGCTGACCCATCGCTGTCAGCGGACGTCCGGCGTCGAGCTGCACGCCGACGTGCCGGACGTGAAGCCGTTCCTGGCCCGGGCGAGCGTCCTCGCCGTGGCCCTGCGAGTCGGCGGCGGGTCGCGGTTGAAGATCCTGGAGGCATTCGCCGCCGGGTTGCCGGTCGTCTCAACGCGCGTCGGGGCGGAGGGGCTGCACGTCGCCGACGGCCGGGAACTGCTCCTGGCCGACGGGCCGCGAGATCTGGTGCCGGCGATCGAGCAGGTATGGGACGACCCGGCTGGGGCGGACGCCCGCGCCGCGGCGGGTCGGGAGCTGGCGCGCAGTCGCTACGACTGGGAGTCGCTCGCCGGGCGGCTGGAACGGGTGTGGCTCGACATATAGCCGCCGGCTTGCCGGCGGTCTTCGTTGCGAAAACCCGCCGGCAAGCCGGCGGCTATGTGAGGTCGCGATGCCTGAACCGAAGCGTTACCGCGTGGGCCTGGTCGGTGCCGGGCACATCAGCGAGTTCCACATCCGCGCCTTGAAGCGCGTCGCCGGCGTCGAGCTGGTCGGCGTCACCGACCTCGACGCCGAGCGGGCCAAGAACCTGGCGACGCGCTTCAGCGCCGGCAAGGTCTTCGCCGACCTGGCCGAAATGGGCAAGGCCGGCCTCGACGTCGTCCACGTCATGACGCCGCCGTCGAGCCACGCGGAACTCACCCTGCAAGCCCTCGACCTCGGCTGCCACGTCCTCGTCGAGAAACCGCTCGCCACCAGCGTCGAGGACTGCGACCGGATCATCACGAAGGCCAAGCAAGTAAACCGCGTCGTCGGCGTCGATCACGCGATGCTCTACGACCCGTTCATCAAGCGGGCGCTCGACCTCGTCCAACGCGGCACGATCGGCGACGTCGTCTCGGCAGACTACTTCCGCAGCCTGGCGTACCCCGGGTGGCGCGAGGGGCCGCCGCCGGTCCACTACCGCCAGGGCGGCTACCCGTTCCGCGACCTCGGCGTCCACGCCCTCTACGTCCTGGAGGCGTTCCTCGGCGCGCCGAAGGAAGTGACGGCCCATTACCAGCAGGGCGGCAGCGACCCGAACCTGCACTTCAGCGAGTGGCGCGTCCTCGTCCAGACCGCGAAGGGGACCGGCCAGATCCACCTGTCCGGCAGCGTCCGGCCGCTGGTCAATTGCCTGGTGCTGCACGGCACGCGCGGCTCGATCCGTGCCGACCTCTTCGGCCTGAGCGTCACCTGCCGGAAGATGCGGCCGATGCCGGAGTTCGTCCGCCGGGCGGTCAACTCCGGCCTGGAGGCGACGAGCCAGCTGTTCCAGGTGCCGTGGAACGCGGCGAAGACCGTCCTCGGCTTCATCCGCCGCTACCACGGCGTGCAGGAACTCATCCGCGCGTTCTACGCCGACCTGAAGGCCGACCAGCCGTTCCCGGTCACGGCCGAGGCGGCCCGGCGGTCCGTCTTCTGGACCGAGGAGGTCGCCCGGCCGGCCGACGCGGCGAAGGACGCCTTCCTCGCCCGCTACGCCGCGAAGCCGACCGCGCCGGTGCTGCTGACCGGCGGGGCGGGCTTCATCGGCAAGGTGGTTCTGAAGCGGCTTCTTGACCGCGGCGAACGGGTGCGCCTGCTCGTCCGCCGGCCGCCGGGCGGCGAGCTGGAGAAGGACCCGCGCATTGACCTCGTCCTCGGCGACATGGGCGACCCGGCCGTGGTCGATCGGGCGACGGACGGCGTGCGGCAGGTCTACCACCTCGGGGCGGCGGTGCGCGGCAGCGCCGACGACTTCTACCGCGGCACCGTCGCCGGGACGCGCAACGTCGTCAGCGCTTGCACGAAGTTCGGCGTGGAAAAACTCGTCTACGTCTCGTCGCTGAGCGTCCTGTCCGCCGCGACGATGAAGCCGGATTCGGTCGTCAAGGAGGACTGGCCCTACGAGCCGACGCCGGGCCGTCGCGGCCAGTACACGATCACGAAGCTGGAGGCGGAGCGAGTCGTCCGCAAGGCGGTCGACCAGGAGAAGCTGCCGGCGGTGATCCTCCGGCCGGGGCTCGTCTTCGGGCCGGGCAACAACCTGCTCGGGCCGTCGGTCGGCATCCGCATGGGTGGCCGGCTCATCGTGCTGGGCGACGGGCGCGTCGTGCTGCCGCTCGTCTACGTCGAGGATCTCGCCGACGCGATCGCTGGATGCATCGAGAAGCCGGTCTTCGACGGGTCGATCTTCCACCTGGTCGATGACGCCCGGGTGACACAAAACGAGGTCATCCGGCAGTACCGCGAGACGACCGGGAAGAAGATCGGCGTGTGGTACTTTCCCCTGATGCTGCTCTACCCGGCGGCGTTCGGCGTGCAGACCCTGGCGTCGGTGCTCGGGCGCGGCGCGCCGCTGTCGATCTACCGCGTGCGCTCGGCGCGGGCGTGTCCTATATTTGATTGCCACGCCGCCCGGGAGCGGCTCGGCTGGGTGCCGGCGCGCGGCGTCGAGCGGGGCCTGCGCGAGACGCTGGCGACGATGTGATTCGGCGTGAATACCAGCCCGGAGCGCGAGCGACGGGCGTCTCCCTCCGTCGCTCGCGCTCCGGGCTGGTGAAGCGAGAACCGATGTTCCACCTCGTGCAGCTGACCGCGTCGCCGTTCTTCGGCGGCCCCGAGAAGCAGATCCTGGGCCTGTCCCAGACCCTGCCGGCCGACTGCCGCACGACGTTCCTCGGCTTCCCCGAACGCGGCCTGGCGAGGCCGTTCCTCGACCGCTGCGTCGCCGCCGGGTTCGAGACGATCCCGCTCAAGCACAACGCCCCGTGGCTCTTCGCCGCGGCGCGCGAGGTGGCCGACCACCTGCGCCGGCTGCGCGCCGACCTCGTCCTGACCCACGGCTACAAGTGCGACCTCGTCGGCTGGATGGCCGCCCGCCGGGCCGGTATTCCCGGCGTCGCCGTCGCCCACGGCTGGACAGCCGCGACGTGGAAGGTCCGCCTCAACGAAACGATCGACCGCTGGGTCCTGCGCCGCATGGACGCCGTCGTCGCCGTGTCCGAGGCGATGGCCGTCAAGGTGCGCGCCGCCGGCGTCAGGCCGGAGCGGCTCGTCGCCATCCCGAACGGCATTCGCGCGGAGGACTTTGCCCACCCGGACCCGGCCGGCCGGGCCGTCGTCGAGGCGCTCTTCCCGACGCCGCGGAAGGCGATCGTCGCCGCCGCCGGCCGGCTCAGCCCGGAGAAGGGCTTCGATCTGTTCGTCACCGCCGCGGCGACGCTCGCCCCGCGCCACCCTGACGTCGGCTTCGTCCTCTACGGCGACGGGCCGCTTCGCGCCCAGCTCGCCGCCCAGGTCGCCGCGCTGCCGGCGCTGGCGGGCCGGTTCGTGATGGCCGGCTTCCGCACCGACCTCGACCGCCTGATGCCGCACGCCGACCTCGTCGTCCTGTCGTCGCACACGGAGGGGCTGCCGGTCGTCGTGCTGGAGGCGCTCGCCGCCGGCGTCGCGGTGGTCGCCACGAGCGTCGGCGGCGTGCCGGAGGTCGTCCGCGATGGCGAGCACGGCCTGCTCCTCGACCCGGGCGACGCCGGGCGGCTCGCCGACCGAATCGATGAGCTGCTGCGCGACCCCGCGCGGCGCGGCCGGCTGGCGAAGGCCGGCCAGGCGCGCGTCGTCGCCGAGTTCACGCACGCGGTCCAGGCCCGGCGGTATCAGGCACTGTTCGAGCGGCTGACCGGCAAGACGATGTCCCCCACCCCGGCCCAGAGCGTGACATGATGGCCGCCCTTCGCCGACTCCGCGCCGAGGTCGAGGACGGGCTGCGCTACGACCCGGCCGTCCGCGAACTGCTCGCCGCGTACCACCTCGCCCACGACCGGTTCGCCCGGCCGCGGACGAACCAGGACGTGGCGTGGTGCCTGCACCGCATCGCCAGCGCCGGCCGCCTGGCGTGTCGGCCCGACACGCTTGACGCCGTCTACCGGGCCGTCCACCGCCGCCTCGATCAGCTCGACGTGCGCGCGGTCGACTGGCTCGAACTCGACCCGGCGAGCGCGCCGAAGCTGATGCACAAGTCGCTCATCCTCAAGCCGCCGCTCGGGCCGAACGAGAAGGGCGTCATGTACCACTCGTTCGAGCGCGAGTGGCCGAAGGTGCTCTTCCACGCCGACCCGGCCGAGGTGGCGCGCGACTGGGTCCTGGTCCTCGCCCCGAGCAGCAGCCCGCACAACGTCGCCAACTACGTCTTCCCGCGCGGCTACCCCGGCACGGTCGTCACGCAGATCAGCAACGCCAGCGACCTCGACGAGCTGCCGCGCATCTCCGACCGGCTCCACGTCGTGCCGCTGTATGCGTCGTCGTGGGTCCGGCCGGAGGCGTTCCAGCCGCGGCCCCGGAGCGAGCGCGACATCGACCTGTTGATGGTGGCGAACTTCGCGAAGTTCAAGCGGCACTACGCCCTGTTCCAGGCGATGCGCTACCTGCCGCGCTCGTGGCGCATCCACCTGATCGGCCAGGCCCAGGACGGCCGGACCGCCGAGACGACGAACGCCCTCGCCGACACCTACGGCGTCGCGGATCGGTTCACCGTTCAGAGCAACGCGAAGTATGCCGAGGTGGCCGAGGCGTTCGGCCGGGCGAAGGTCAGCGTCATCCTGTCGAAGCGCGAGGGGTCGTGCGTCGTCGTCGCCGAGTCGCTCTTCGCCGACACGCCGGTCGCCGTCCTCGCCGGGGCGCAGCTCGGCTCGCGGTCGTTCGTCAACGACCGGACCGGCGTCCTGCTCCAGGAGGGGAACCTCGCCGGCCAGCTGATGGACTTCCACGCCGCGGCGGACGGCTTCTCGGCGCGCGCCTGGGCGGAGGAGAACATCTCCTGCCACAGGAGTTCGCGGACGCTGAACGACTACCTGAAGAACCTCGCCCTGGCCCGGGGCGAGGAGTGGACGCGCGACGTCGCGCCGATGTGCTGGCGGCCGGACCCGCGCCACGTCCACGCCGCCGACCGGGCGTGGGTCGAGCCGGCCCGGCAGGCGTTCAAGGCGCGGTGGGGCCTGGAAGTCGGACCGGACGAGTGATCGTCATTTAGCCCCGGGCTTGCCCGGGGTGCCTTTGGTTTTGGACCGCTGCGAAGACCCCGGGCAAGCCCGGGGCTAAATGGGATGCCGATGACCGCCCTCGCGATCGCCTTCTGGAGCCTGCTCGGCGTGGTGCTGCTCACCTACGTCGGCTACCCGGCCGTCATCGGCCTGCTCGCCCGGCTCCTCGGCCGGCCGCTCAGGCCGAGCCGGCCGGTGCCGCGCTCGGTCTCGTTCGTCCTCTGCGCCCACAACGAGGCCGGCCGGATCGGCAACCGCCTGCGCGAGATCTGCGACCTGATCGACGCCACCGGCATCGACGGCGAGGTGATCCTCGTCTCCGACGGCTCGACCGACGCGACGTTGACCGTCGCGCGCGAACTCGACCGGCCGTACTTGCGCATCGTCGATCTGCCCCAGAAGGTCGGCAAGGCGGCGGCACTGAGCCAGGGGGCGGCCCTGGCCCGGCACGAGATCCTCGTCTTCGCCGACGTGCGGCAGACGTGGCCGGCCAACTCGCTGGAGTTCCTCCTCGCCCCGTTCGCCGACCCGGCCGTCGGCGCGGTGACCGGCGACCTCGTCCTGGAGAGCGGCCCCGGCGTCCTGGCCGGCGTCGGCCTCTACTGGCGCTTCGAGAAGTGGCTCCGCCGCCAGGAGGGCAAGTACTGGTCCGTCGTCGGCGCGACCGGGGCGATCGCCGCCGTGCGGCGCGACCTGTTCCGGCCGATCCCGGACGGGACGCTCCTCGACGACGTCTACTGGCCGATGCAGGTCGCGCTGCGGGGCTACCGCGTCTGGCACGAGCAGCGGGCGAACGCGTTCGACCGGCTGCCCGCCCGGGCGGCGGACGAGTTCCGCCGCAAGGTGCGCACCCTGAGCGGCAACTTCCAGCTGCTGACGCTCCTGCCGCAGGTGCTGCTGCCGTGGCGGAACCCGATCTGGTTCCAGTTCGTCGGCCACAAGCTACTCCGGCTCGTCGTGCCTTGGTGCCTTCTGGCGATGCTCGGCCTCAGCGCCGTCCTCGCCTGGTTCGCCGACGGCTGGCTCTACCCGGCCGTGCTCGCGGCGCAGGTCGTCGGCTACGCCGTCGCGGCGGCGGGGCTGCACCCGGCCGTGGCGGCCCGGTCGAGGCTGGCGTCGGCCGGGGCGTCGTTCCTCGTCCTCAACGCGGCGGCGTGGGTGGCGTTCTGGGTGTGGGCGACCGGCCGGGCGGGCCGGTCCTGGACCAAGACGGTGTATGAAAAGCCCGTCGGCGTCGGGAGTCCCTCATGATCGATGACATCCTGCTCGCCCTGGCCGGCGCGCTCTTCGTCGCGATGCTGGCCCTGCTCGTCTTCGTCCGGCTGCGCAACCTCGACTACTGGCTGCCGGCCTACGTCATCGACATCCCGCGCCGGCGGTCGCCGCGCCGCGACGAGGAGGTCCACGTCATCCTCTGCCTCTGCGACCACTACGAGCCGCACGAAGGCGGGCCGAGTGATGCGGTGGCGATGGCCCGCGTCGAGGCCTGGCGGCGCGGCTACCCGCAGCAGCTCGGCCACTTCCGCGACAGCGACGGCCGGACGCCGAAGCACACGTACTTCTTCCCGGCCGAGGAGTACAAGCCGGAGTACCTCGACGCCCTCGCCGAGCTGTGCGCCGCCGGCTTCGGCGAGGTCGAGATCCACCTCCACCACGACGGCGACACGGCCGAGAACCTGCGCGAGACGCTCCTGGCGTTCAAGCGGCTGCTACGCGATCGGCACGGCATGCTCAGCGAGCGGGCCGACGGCGAACTCGTCTACGGCTTCATCCACGGCAACTGGGCCCTGGACAACTCGCACCCGCACGGCCTGTTCTGCGGCGTGAACAACGAGCTGGACGTGCTCCGCGAGACGGGCTGCTACGCCGACTTCACCCTGCCGGCCGCCCCGAGCCCGTGCCAGACGCGGACGATCAACCGCCTCTACTACGCGATCGACGACCCGGCCAGGCCGCGCTCGCACGACCGCGGCGTCGAGGTCGGTGTCGGCCCCCGGCCGGACAACGGGCTGCTTATCGTCCAGGGGCCGCTGCTGCTCGACTGGAGCAACCGCAAGTGGGGCGTCCTGCCGCGGCTGGAGAACGCCTGCGTCCAGGACAGCCAGCCGCCGTCGATGGCCCGGCTGCGCCTCTGGCTGCGCTGCCGGATCCAGGTGCCGACCCGGCCGGACTGGTTCTTCGTCAAGCTGCACTGCCATGGCGCGCCGGAGTGGAGCCACTTCTCCCTGCTCGGCGACCCGATGGTGCGCTTCCACGAGCAGCTCGCCGAACGGGCGAAGGGCGACGTGCGGTTCCGGTATCACTACGTGACGGCGCGGGAGATGGTCAACCTCGTCAAGGCCGCCGAGGCCGGCTGGGCCGGCGACGTGGCCGGGGCGCTCGACTTCGAGCTGCCGCCGCCGCCAATCCTGTCGGACCTGGCGAGCCGGGGGCGTCAGCCCCCGGAGGTCCGTGCCGCCGCAGAAGCGTGACCTCCGGGGGCTGACGCCCCCGGCTCGCCAAGCGCCAGCCGCTGGGTCACTTCTTCTCGACGACCCAGACGTTGCGGAAGAAGACCGGGTCGCCGTGGTTCTGCAGGTGCAGCTTGCCCGGGGTGTCCTTCTCGGTCGTGTCCTGGCCGCCGGTGTTCTTCGTGATCTCGATGTCGTCGTGGATCTTGACGCCGTTGTGGTAGACCGTCAGCCGGGCGTTGGCGATCTTCTTGCCCGTCTCGTCGAACCGGGCCGCCTTGAACTCGACGTCGTACGTCTGCCAGGTCAGCGGCGGCAGGCACATGTTCACGCTCGGCTTCGCCACGGTGTAGACGCCGCCGCACTCGTTGTTCTCGCCGGTCAGGCCGAAACTGTCGAGCACCTGGACTTCGTAGCGGTTCTGTTGATAGAAGCCGCTGTTGCCGCGGCCCTGGCCGCGCCCCTTCGGCTGGAACGGCGTCCGGAACTCGAGGTGCGCCGCGTAGTCCTTGAACGCCTGCTTCGTCGTGACGCCGTTGTTGAGGAGCTTGCCGTCGCGGTCGTCGACGACCTTGCCGCCGTCCCAGGCGTCGGCCTTGGAGCCGTCGAACAGGACGACCGCCCCCGCCGGCGGCTGCTTGCCGATCGTCGGGCTCTTGCGCTCGGTCCGCGTCAAGGTGAACTCGACGCCCTCCTTCGTCTTGCCGCTGAGCTTGCTGCCCTGGATCGTGCCGGTGTAGTCGCCGGTGACGGTGGTCTTGTCGCCGTCGCGGACGGCGGCGGCCTTGACGCGGCCCTTCTTGTCCCAGCCGGCCCCGGGCAAGCCGCCGGCGAGGAAGTAGACGTCGAACTTGCCGTCGCCCAGCGCGACGACCTGGGCCCCGAGGTCGGCCTTGCCGTCGATCTTGCCGACGTACTCGCCCTGGACGGCGAAGTCCGGGCCGGCCTTCTCCGGGTCGAGGAATGCGTCGGGTTTCTGGGCCAGGAGCGGGAACGCGACGCCGGCGACGACGGCCAGCGCGAGGAGCTTGCGGAAGAACATGGGAGAGTCTCTCCGGGTGGCGGGATGCACTGTCGGGATGCTATCGCCGCGGGGCGCGATGTTCAAGCGCGTGCTTGTCCTTCGCTTCCCGGCCGGTTACGCTGTCACGGTCGCCTCTTCCGTCCGCTGAGGTCGTCGTCATGTCGTCGCTGCGTTCCGGGCCGTGCCTGCTCCTGCTCCTAATCGCCGGGCCGCTCCTGGCCGACCCGGTCGAGCTGACCGTCTCGCCGGCACCGCCGGCACGCAACCTCTACAAGTGGCAGCTCCTGCCGGACCTCCTCACCCAGAAGCCGGGCGACGCCGTCCCGCTCTACGCCAAGGCCCACGCCGCCCTGAAGGCCATCGAACCCGACCGGGACGAACTCTCCAAGCTCACGGTGGAGATGGACGAGATGCGGATGAAGCCGCTGGCCGAGGTCGACAAGAAGCGCCTCGCCGAGATCGTCGCCCGGCTCAAGACGCCGCTGGAGCTGATCGAGCAGGCCGCCCGGGCCGAGCGGGCCGAGTGGGACTTCGTCACCGAGCGGCTGCGCAAGGCCGGCATCGGGGCCCTGCTCAACGAGGTGCAGCAGGTGCGCGACTTCCTGTCGCCGCTCCACCTCCGGTGCCGCCTCTATCTACTAGAGGACCAGCCGGAGAAGGCCGTCCAGGTCGCGACGGTCGGGTTCGGCCTCGCCCGGCAGATGAACGACTGCCCGACGCTCATCAGCCACCTCGTCGCCGTCGCGATCGCGATGATCTCGCTCGACATGCTCCAGGACTGCCTAACCCACCCGAAGTGCCCCGGCCTGTACGGCCCGCTGACCGACCTGCCCCGGCCGTTCCTGCCGGTGCGCAAGAGCTACGAGGGCGAGCGCATCGCCTGTTACGGCACCATTCCCGGTCTGAGCCAGGTCGCCGCCAACCCGCACTACGAGATCGACGCCAAGACGCTCGACCAGATCCTGCGCCTGTACCGCGGCCTGGTCTTTGACGGGCCGGGCGGCCGGCTCGACCTGCCGGTGTTCGACCGGCTCACCCTGGCGACCGCCATGAAGGCCCAGCACGGCAAGGCGAAGGAGGCCCTCCGCGCCGCCGGCCACGACGACCCGGCGATCGACAAGATCCCGGTGCTGAACGCGAGCCTGCTGCATGCCGTGCTCGAATACGAGGAGGGCCTCGGCCGGATGGCCGCCGCCGCGATGCTGCCGTTCCCGCAGGCGCGGGCCCAGTTCGACGAGATCGACAAGAAGTACCGCAAGACCAAGGAACAGCCGCGGGGGCCAAGCGAGGCGGCCTTCCCGCTCGCCGCCTTGCTGATGCCGGCCGGCGGCAAGATCCTCCTGGCCGACCTGCGCCTCCAGCGCCGGATCGAGGCGCTGCGCACCGCGGAGGCCCTGCGCCAACACGCCGCGACGACGGGCAAATGGCCGGCGTCGCTCGACGAGGTCAAGGGCATCCCGCTGCCGCTCGACCCTGCGACGCTCAAGCCGTTCGATTACACCCGCGACGGCGAGACGGCCGTCCTCCACGCGAAGCCGGACCGCAAGAGCGACCCGGCCCAGCACGACGCCACCGTCCGCCTGACGCTCCGCAAGCCGGAGGGGACCAAGCCATGACGCCGCTCCTGCTCGTCGCCGCGCTGGCCGCCGGACAGCCGATGCCGAAACAGATCAACCTCGTCGTCCACCCGGCCGAGTCGCCGCGCTTCCTGCTCCAGTGGGAACTCCTGCCGCCGCTGCTGGAGCCCGGGCCGGGCGACTGCCTCGCCCTCCTCGGCGAGGCGAAAGCGAAGCTGAAGGAGGTCCTCGGCGCGGACTACAGCGCCGTGACCGACGAGCTGCGCGAGGTCCAGAAGACGCCGCTGCGCGACATCGACCGCAAGCGCGTCCGCGAACTGCTCGGCCGGATCGAGCCGGTGATGGCCTTGCTGAAGAAGGCCGCCCTCGCCGAGCGGTGCGACTGGGCCAAGATCCGCGAGGAGATCCGCACCCGCGGCATCGGGGCCCGGCTCGACATCGTCCAGGAGGTGCGCGAGCTGGTCCCGCTCTACGCGACGCTCGCCCGGCTCGACCTCGCCGAGGACCGGCCGCGCGACGCCGTCCGGCACATGGCCCTCGGCTTCCGCCTGTGCCAGCGCGTCGGCGAGGGGCCGACGCTCATCAACCACCTCGTCGCGATCGCGATCACGACGATCCTGCTGGAGCAGTTTGACGTCATCCTCGCCCACCCGAAGTGCCCGAACCTGTACTGGCCGCTGACCGCGCTGCCGTCGCCGTTCTTCAAGCTGCGCTGCGCCATGGACGCCGAGCGCGGCGGGGCGTACGGCACCTTCCCGGCCCTGTTCCGCCTCGCCCTCGATCCGGACGCGCCGCTGCCGACCGACGAGGAGATGAAGGCGTTCACCAATAACGGCGAGGGCGGCATCTTCAGCCTGTTCCGGGAGGCCGGGTTAGCGTTCCCGGCGGCGGAGCGGCTCAAGCTCGGGGTGACGATCCATTTCAAGCACGAGTCGGCGATGCGGTTCCTCGCCGGGGCCGGCTTCGCGGCCGAGAAGCTCAAGACCTGGCCGCCCCTGGTCGTGGCGATCGTCCACGGCCTGGTCGAGTACGAGGAGAAGCTCGGCCGGATGCAGGCGGCGATGACGCTGCCCTACCCGCAGGCGAAGGCCCTGCTCGCCGAGTTGGACAGGGAACTGAGAGACCGCTCGCCGACGACGGAGATCCAGGCCCCGGCGATCCACCTGAGCCGGCTGCTGCTGCCGGCCGTCAGCAAGGTGCTCATGGCCAGCGCCCGGACGGAGCGTCGCCTGGCGGCGCTGCGCGTCGTCGAGGCGCTCCGGCTGCACGCCGCCCGGACCGGCGACTGGCCGAAGAGCCTCGCCGAGGTGACCGCCGTCCCGGTCCCGGACGACCCGACCACCGGCAAGCCGTTCGAGTACAAGGTCGAAGCCGGGGTCGCGATCGTCCACGGTGCCCTGCTTCCGGGCGAGCAGGTCTACCAGGAGCTGTACTACCGCCTGAAGCTGAAGGGAGCCTCGGAGAAGCCATGACCCCGTTCCTGCTCGTCGCCGCCCTGGCCGCCGGACAGGCGACGGCGAAGGAGGTCAACCTCGCCGTCCGCCCGGCCGAGCCACCGCGATTCGTCCTCCAGTGGCAGCTCCTGCCGCCGCTGCTGGACCAGGAGCCGGGCGAGTGCCTCGCCCTGATCGCCGAGGCGGAGAAGGCCCGCAAGGAGGCCTTGCCGACGCCCGACGCCGAACGGCAGGTGACCGAGGAACTGGACGAGGCCCTCACCGCCGCCCTGCCGGACGTGGACCGGAAGCGGCTCCAGGCGAACCTGGAGCGGATGGGCAAGACGCTCGCCCGGGTGGAGAAGGCCGCCCGGGCCGAGCGCTGCGACTGGACGAAGCTCTACGCCGAGATGCGCGCGAAGGGCATCGCGGCCCGGCTCGACTTCGTCCAGGAGTTCCGCGGCCTGGTGAAGCTCCTCGCCGCCCGGGCCCGGTACGAGGTGCTCGATGACCGGCCGCGCGACGCCGTCCGCAGCCTCGCCCTCGGGCTGCGCCTGGCTCGCCACGTCGGCGAGGGGCCGACGCTCATCAACCACCTCGTCGGTACCGCCCTGGCCGCGATCCTGGTCGAGCAGCTCGACGTCGTCCTGGCCCACCCGAAGAGCCCGAACCTGTACTGGTCACTGACGAGTCTGCCGTCGCCGTTCCTGAGCCTGCGCCCGGCGATGGAGGGCGAGCGGACGTGGGCGTTCGGCACCTTCCCGGACCTGTCCCCGGTCGCCCTCGACCCGGACGCCGCCCCGCCGTCGGAAGCGGCGCTGCGGGAGTTCGGACGAACGGTGAAGGATACCCTGAACGTCTTCGGCGTGGACGTCTCCGAGGTGGACCGCCTCCGGCTCGGCCTGGCGATCCAGCTCAAGCACCCGCAGGCGATGAGGGACCTGGCCGCGCGCGGTTTCCCGGCCGACAAGCTCCAGGCGTGGCCGCCGCTGCTCGTCGCCCTCGTCCGCGGCCTGATCGACTACGAGGAGCGCCTCGGTCGGATGGCGATGGCGATGGCAATGCCCTACCCCCAGGCGATGCCGGCCCTGGCCGCGGTGGACAAGGAACTGGCCGACCGCGGCCCGGCGGGCGAGGCGATGGCCCCGGCGATCGATCTCGCCCGGCTCCTGCTCCCGTCGTCGGCGAAGGTGACGATGGCGAACGCCCGGACGGAGCGCCGCCTGGCCGCCTTGCGCACCGTTGAGGCGCTCCGGCTGCACGCCGCCCGGACCGGCGACTGGCCAAAGACGCTGGCCGAGGTGACCGCCGTCCCCGTCCCGGACGACCCGGTCACCGGCAGGCCGTTCGCCTACAAGGCCGAGGGCGGCGTCGCCGTCGTCCACGGCGTCCTGCCGCCGGGGGAGCCGGCCAACCACGAACTGTACTACCGGCTGAAGCTGAAGTAGCCCGGGGGGACCGTGAGCGCCGAATCTCCATCCGCCGCCCCGTCGCCGACGCCGTGGACGTGGCGGCTTGCCCTCGGCGGCGGCAGCGTCGCCATCGCCGCCGTGGCGTTCCTGTTCCGCGAGGCCCTGCCCGGCCAGGTCCGCAGCCTGCTCGGCGTCGTCTGCTTCCTGCTCCTGGTCGCCGCCTTCTCGTGGAACCTGTTCGCCGTCAGCCGGCGCACCCTCGTCTGGGGCGTCGTCCTCCAGGTGCTCCTGGCCCTGTTCGTCCTCAAGTTCGAGGTGTTCGGCGTCCGGCCCGGCTACGAGGCGTTCCGCTGGGTCGGCGACGGCGTCGCCAGCTTCCTGACCTTCACCGACGCCGGGTCGAAGTTCGTCTTCGGCCCGCTCGCCGACCCGGACAAGCACGGCTTCATCTTCGCGTTCCGCGCCCTGCCGACGATCATCTTCGTGTCGTCGTTCTTCACCGTGCTGTACTACTTCGGCGTCCTGCAGCTGATCGTCAAGCTGATGGCGTACCTGATGACGTTCTTCATGCGGACGAGCGGGGCGGAGACGCTCTCCGCGTCGGCGAACGTCTTCATGGGCCAGACCGAGGCCCCGCTGATCGTCAAGCCGTACATCGCCCGGATGACGACGTCGGAGCTGCTCGCGCTCATGGTCGGCGGCATGGCGACGATCTCCGGCGGGCTGATGGCCGTCTTCATCGGCATGGGGGCCGACCCGGTCGCGCTCTTGACGACGAGCGTCATGGCCGCCCCGTGCAGCCTCTACCTGGCGAAGCTGCTCATCCCCGAGACGGAGACGCCCGAGACGCTCGGCGTCGTCCAGACGCCGGCGGCGGTGCCGTACCGCAACGCGATCGACGCGGCCAGCGCCGGGGCGACGGACGGCCTGCACCTCGCCCTGAACGTCGCGGCGATGCTGATCGCGTTCCTGGCTTTCATCGCGATGATCAACTACGTCCTGTGGACGTGGCACGTCCCGAGCCTGGGCGAGTTGTTCGGCGTCGTCTTCGCCCCGGTGGCGGTCCTGGTCGGCGTCTCGCCGGTGGACGTGCCGAAGATGGGCGAGCTACTCGGGACGAAGCTCGTCGCGAACGAGTTCGTCGCCTACGCCGACTTCCAGGCGATGTACAACGACCTCCAGCCGCGGACGCGGCTGCTGGCGACGTACGCGCTGACGGGGTTCGCGAACATCGCGTCGATCGGCATCCAGATCGGCGGGATCGGGGCCCTCGCCCCGGAGCGGCGCGGCGACCTGGCCCGCCTCGGGCCGTACGCCCTGCTGGCCGGCTTCCTGGCGACGCTGATCAACGCGGCGATCGCCGGCGTCCTGATGACGGAGTGACACCGCCATGTCCGCGAACGAAACCAAGCTGTGCAAGGCCGCCGCGGCGGCGCGGCGGCACGCCTGCGTGGCGTACTCGAACTTCCCGGTCGGGGCGGCGATCCGCGACGCGGATGGCCACGTCTGGACCGGCTGCAACGTGGAAAGTGCCAGTTACGGCGGGACGATCTGCGCCGAGCGCGTCGCGCTGACGAAGGCGCTGTCGGAGGGGGTGCGGCGGTTCGTGTGCGTCGCGGTGGCGACCGGGGCGACGACGCCGACGCCGCCGTGCGGGGCGTGTCGGCAGCTGTTGTGGGAGTACGTCGGCGACGTGCCGGTGCTGCTGGCCAACGCGTCCGGGGCGGAGGTGGCGCGGTACACGCTGGCCGACCTGCTGCCGCATGCGTTCGGGGCCGCGAACCTGGGGTGACGCGATGAGCAGCACGGAAGATGGGCTGCTGCGAGCGATCGTCACCGAGCCGGACGACGATACGCACCGGCTCGTGTACGCCGACTGGCTCGACGACCACGGCGACCCGGTCCGGGCTGAGTTCATCCGGGCGCAGGTCCAGCTGGCCCGAGACCCGACCGACTCGCCGGAGCGACGGACGCTCGCGTTCCGGGCGCGACAGTTGCTCGACCAGCACGAGGCGGAATGGGCCGCAGTGCTTGAAGGTCTCGCCAGTGAGTGGACCTTTCGTCGCGGCTTCATCGAGGTCATCCGGTTGCATCAGGAGAGATTGGTCGGCTGTGCGCAGTTGTTTGCTCACCTCCCGATTCGCATCCTGGCGATCCACGGCCTCGAGGGAAGAATCGGACCGCTGGCCGACCTCCCCCCGTCACCTCAGGTGCTGGCCCTCGACCTGACCGGGAATCAACTGAATCTCGACGGGCTTCAAGGACTCCAATTCGCCAGGCCGTTTTCGGGCCTGGAGCGCCTCTCCTTGCAGTTCAACCACCTGGACGATGCGGCGATCCCATTACTGACGGCGGCGGATTTCTGCAGGCGGACCGGACTGCTCCGGCTCGGCGGCAACTACCTGAGCGAAACCGGCCGAAACCGGCTTCGCGTCTCACTGGGGTCGCGCGTGAGCTTCGTGTGCGAGCGGGAAGAAGGCTCCCTGTACACGTTCACCGACCAACGAGCGTTCGTGACCGGATGGGTGACGGAGCAGCGCCAAGTATTGATACTCGTCGATTACGGCGGGGGGCGGGCGGCTTTCTTCGATCCGGAAGGCAACCTGCTGAGCATCGAACGTCGTGGAGGGCCGCCCGGAAGTGACGACCATCAACTTTCCGAACACCTCCAGGAGGAACTCCTGGATCGATGGACCAGGGAGTTGAACCTGACCCCGGCCCCGATCCGGGTCAAACGATTCCGCTTCGACGAGAGCGAAGGCGTCCGAGATTTCTCCCGGAACTATGAAGAGTGGGCGATCATCCCGGGGAGCGAGGATGCGAACGCCGTCGACAGCTGGATCCGATACTGGCAGGAGGAGAACCAGTTCGCCTGGGACTGGTCCTGGGGCAGTGACTGGTGGCTCGACCGCGACACGGGCGAGGTGACGGCGACATGAACGCCACGGAGCGCGGACTGCTCACCGCCGTCGTGCGGGAGCCGGACGACGACACGGGCCGGCTCGTCTACGCCGACTGGCTCGACGCCCGCGGCCCCGCCGGCGACTGGTGGCTTGACCGAACCGGCGAGGTGACCGACACGTGAGCGGGAACGCCAACGCCCTGGTCGGCTGCCTGCTCGGCACGGCGGTCGGCGACGCCCTTGGTCTGCCGTACGAGAACCTGTCGCCGCGACGGGCCGCCCGCCTCCTCGGCCCGCCGGACCGGCACCGCTTCCTCCTCGGCCGCGGCATGGTCTCCGACGATACCGAGCACACCTGCATGGTCGCCCAGGCCCTCGCCGCGGCGGGCGGCGAGCAGTACGCCTTCGCGCGCGACCTGGCCCGTCGCCTACGCTGGTGGCTGGTCGGCCTGCCGGCCGGCGTCGGCTTCGCGACGCTACGGGCGATCCTGAAACTCTGGCTCGGCTGGTCGCCGGCGACGAGCGGCGTCTTCTCGGCCGGCAACGGCCCGGCCATGCGCGGCGCGATTCTCGGGGCCGCCGTCGCCGACCGCGACCGGCTGCGGCAGCTCGTCCGCGCCTCGACCCGTCTGACGCACACCGACCCGAAGGCCGAGCACGGCGCGTTCGCCGTCGCCCTCGCCGCCCGGCTCGTGTGCGAACGGCCCGACCTCGACGGGCCGACGTACCTGGCCGAGCTGCGCGGCGAACTCGCCAACGCCGCGCCGCTGCTCGCCTGGATCGAGAAGGCTGTCGCCAGCGCCGCGGCCGGCGAGACGACGGCGGCCTTCGCCGCGAGCCAGGGCTGGCAACGCGGCGTCAGCGGCTACGTCTATCACACCGTCCCGGTCGCCCTGCACGCCTGGCTGCGGCACCCACGCGACTACGCCGCGGCGGTGTCTGGCGTCATCCTGGCCGGGGGTGACACCGACACGACAGCCGCCATCACCGGCGGGATCGTCGGCACCGCCGTCGGCCGCGACGGCATCCCGCCAGCGTGGCTCGACCGGCTCGCCGAATGGCCGCGGACCGTCGGGTGGATGGAGCGGCTGGCGGTCGCCCTCGCGGACGGGGCGGAACCGCCGCGGCTGTCCGGCCTGGCGACGCTCGGCCGCAATGCCGTGTTCTTCCTCGTCGTCGTCGGGCACGTCCTGCGGCGGTTGTTGCCGCCGTACTGACCCCGGCTGCGGGACCGCCGGGGGCTGACGCCCCCGGCTCGCCGTCGTAGAGTAGCACTTCCGCCCGCACGGAGACCGCCCATGGCGACCGCCGCCCCGCGCACCCTCCTGGCCGTCACGAGCTACTTCAAGGGGAACCGCTTCCTCCAGGCCTGCAAGCAGGCCGGCTGGCGCGTCCTGCTCCTGACGGTCGAGGCACGCCGCAACGACGCCTGGGCCCGCGACGCCCTCGACGACGTCTTCTACATGCCGTCGTTCGACCCGATCCGGCCCGTCATCGACGGCGTCGCCTACCTGATGCGCACGACGAAGATCGACGCCCTCGTCGCCCTGGACGACTTCGACGTCGAGGTCGGGGCGGCCCTGCGCGACCACTTCCGCCTCGGCGGCCTCGACCTCGGCGCGATGCGCCTCTTTCGCGACAAGCTCGCGATGCGCCTCGCCGCCGACGCGGCCGGCCTCGCCGTGCCGCCGTTCACGAGCGTGTTCCATCAGGCCGACGTCGAGGCGTTCCTCGGTCGGGTGCCGGCCCCGTGGCTGCTCAAGCCGCGCATGCAGGCGTCGTCGATGGGCATCCAGAAGTTCCACCACGCCGCCGACGTCGTCCGCCGGCTCGACGAACTCGGCGACGCCCGGTCCGACCACCTGCTGGAGCAGTTCCTGCCCGGGGCGCTCTACCACGTCGATACGCTCACCCACCGCGGCGAGGTCGTCTTCGCCGAGGTCGGCCTGTACCACCGACCGCTGCTCGAACTCTGGACCGGCGGTGGCATCTTCGGGTCGCGGACCTTCGACCGCGACTCGCCCGACTGGCCGCGGCTGACCGGGCTGACGGCCGAGGTGCTGAAGGCGTTTCGGCTGCCGCGCGGCGCGTCGCACACGGAGTGGATCCGCGCCGACGCCGACGGGCGGTTCTATTTTCTGGAGACGAGCGCCCGCGTAGGCGGGGCGAACCTCAGCGACATGGTCGAAGCCGCGTCCGGCGTCAACCTCTGGGCGGAGTGGGGCAAGATCGAGGTCGCCGGCGACGGGCCGTACGAACCGCCGGGGGGCCGCGGCGACTACGGCGGCGTCGTCGTCTCGCTGTGCAAGGACGAGAAGCCGGACTACGGCCCGTTCGGCGATCCGGAGATCTGGCTGAAGGTCGAGCAGAAGAGCCACGTCGGCCTGGTGGTGCGTGCGGGGACGCCGGGGCGGGTTGAGGAGCTGCTGGCGCGCTACCGGGAGGTGATCGCTCGGGACTACCTCGCCGTGCTGCCGCCGACTGACAAGGCGACGAACTAGCCGGCCGTCGCTTGCGCTCCGGGCTGGTCGGTTTGTGAAGTGTGAGAGAAGAGTCCGCAATGGTCCGCCGTCGCAAACGCCCACGCCCGGTCAGCACGCCGCACGGCACCGCCACGCGGATCGACTACGAGGAATTCCCGTCCGACGTCCTCGGCAACCGCCGCCGCGTCACCGTCCTCTTGCCGCCCGGCTACGACGACCGGCGCGACCATTACCCGGTCTTTTACCTCCAGGACGGCCAGAACCTGTTCGAGGACCACGAGGCGGCGTTCGGCGTCTCGTGGCGGGCCGGCCTCACCGCCGAGCGGCTCATCCTCGCCGGCCGCCTCGTGCCGATCATCCTCGTCGGCGTCGCCAACACGCCGACCCGCCTGGACGAGTACGCCCCGTACGTCAACGCCCGCGGCACTGGCGGCCAGGGCGACCTGTACGGCCGGTTCCTCTTCGAGGAGGTCAAGCCGTTCGTCGATGGCCACTACCGGACGCTGCCCGACCGGAAGAATACCGCCGTCGGCGGGTCGTCAATGGGCGGGCTCATCGCGCTCTACCTGGCGTGGAAGTTCGCCGCCCAGGTCGGCCAGGTCGCGGTCCTGTCGCCGTCCTTGTGGTGGGCGGACGGCCAGATCCTGGAGGACCTCGCCGGGCCGCAGCCGTGGATGAAGAAGGCCCGCTTCTGGCTCGACGTCGGCACGCGCGAGGGCCGCGGCCGCGACCACGTCCCGCCGACGGTGCAGCACACGCGCCGCCTCGTCGAGCACTTCGACAGCAACGGCCTCGTCCCCGGCCGGCACTACTACTACTGGGAGGCCGCCGGCGGCGAGCACAACGAGGCCAACTGGGCCGGCCGGTTCGACAAGGTGCTGCTCTTCCACTTCGCGAAATGACGCGCGCGCCGGCCTCGCGGCGGCGGGTACTATTCTGCGGACAACCCGGAGAGGAGTCGCCGAATGCAGGCCGTCCACCGCGCGTTGAACCGGATCCGCGAGATCGAGGCGCTGCGCGCCCTGCGCGACCGGACCGACCAGGAGCTGCTCGATCGGTTCGCCCGCGGCGAGGACGACCACGCCTTCGTCGCGCTGGTCGAGCGCCACGCGGCGATGATCCTCGGCGTCTGCTGGCGGGCGCTCGGCTGCCCGCACGACGCCGAGGACGCCTGCCAGGCGGTGTTCCTCGTCCTGGCCCGCAGCGCCGCGACGGTCCGCTCCGGGGCGTCGCTCGGGGCGTGGCTGCACGGCGTCGCCCTGCGCGTCGTCGGCCGGATGCGCCGCGACCGAGCGCGCCAGAGCGAACGCGACGCCCGCCACGTCCGACCGCCGCCGGCCGACCCGCCGACGGAGTTGGCCCGGCGCGAGACGCTCGCCGCCCTCGACGAGGAGTTGAACCGCCTGCCGGAGCGGTATCGGGCAGCCCTGATCCTGTGCTACCTCGAGGGCCACAGCCGGGCCGAGGCGGCGGCGTGGCTGCGCACGTCGCCGGGGGCGCTGCACGGCCTGCTCGAACGCGGCCGGAAGCTCCTGGCCGACCGTCTCTCGCACCGCGGCGTGACGCTGTCCGCCGGCGTGCTCGCCGGCCTGGCCGCCACCGGGACGACCAGGGCCGCGGTGCCGACGGCCCTGTTCGCGATCACCACCCAGGCGACCGTCGGCGTCCTCGCGCCGGCGGTCCAGTCCCTGACGCAACAGATCCTGAAGGAGATGGCGATGACGAAGTTCAAGCTCGCGACCCTCGGCGTCCTGTGCGGCGTCCTCGTCCTGGCGGCCGGGTTCGGGTTCGCCCAGGACGTCCAGCCGAAGGTGGCGGCCGACTACGCGGGGGAGTACCGGGTGTTCCTCAACACGATGGCCGAGGACACCGACGAGGCGTTCATCCGCCGGGTGAGCCTGGACCTGCGCGGCAAGGTGCCGACCCCGGCCGAGGTGCATTTCTTCGTCGCGAACAAGGACGCGAAGAAGCGCGACCGGCTCGTCGATCTCTTCGTCCAGGAGCGCGGCCCCAGGGCCGACGACAAGGCACAGCTCTACCTGTACTACGAACGCCTGCTCGGCGAGCGGACCAAGGAAGCCCCGGCGACGGGGGCCGTCGAGGCGATCAAGGCCGAGATCGCGAGGAAGCAGAAGGAACTGGACGCCGTCCTGGAACGCGTCGAGGCGGACAAGGCCCGCGAGGCGGCGACCCAGGCCCTCCTGCGCGACAAACTGAAGTCGCTGAGCCAGCAACTCGACGCCCAGTTCCAACTCGACAAGAAGTCCGAGACGATCCCCTACCGCGTGCCGCTGAACGAGAAGACCGATACGAGGCCGGTCCTCAAATCCGTGTACGACCGGCTCGCCACCAAGGAAGCGCCGACGCCGTCCAGGATCGAGGAGGCGATCGGCAAGTCGGACCTCGCCGCGTCGTTCAAGCCGGTCGGCGGACCGGTCGATCGCGCGACGCAACCCGGCGTGGTCGCCTTGACCCAGAAGCTCGAAGCGACCCGGCGCGTCAACCTGGCCACGTTCAACAAGAAGTATCAGGTCGTTTTCTTTGACGAGACGGGGACGCTCCTCGCCGCCGGGGACGTCGATTTCGGTAGCGACGTCACCCTGGAGAAGGGCGAAGCCGTCGGGCTCACCTTCCCGGCGGTCGACGCGAACAAGGTCCGCAAGATCGTCATCCGGCCGGTCAGGGCGAGGTGACGCCGGTCGCCACGTCGGCCGACTCGAGGACGAGCCGCACCTCGGCCGGGGTCGGCCGGCCGGCCGGGTCCGCCGCGAGCATCTCCGCCACGAGCGCCTCGACCCAGGCGGGGGCGTCCGGTCGGTGGCTCCGCACCGGCGGCCAGCGCCGCGGCAACTGGCGGCGCTGGAACGCCTCCAGGAAAGGCGTGGCCTCGTGCGGATCGACGACGCGCTGGCCGGCGTCTGGGCCGCACAGCATCAGGTAGAGGACGACGCCGAGGCTGTAGACGTCGCCGCGGGCGTCGGTCGTCCCGAGCCAGCGCTCCGGGGCGATGAACAGCGGCGTGCCGACGACGTGGCCGGCCCGCGTGAAGTCGGCCGACCCGGCCGTCCGGGTGTGCCGCATCAGGTCGCCCGTGTCCCGGTCGAACCCCTTCGCCAGGCCGAAGTCGAGCAGCTTCGGCACCTCGTCCCGGCCGGCCCGGTGCAGGAAGATGTTGTCCGGCTTGATGTCGCGGTGGACGACCCCGCGGGCGTGGGCCGCCTCCAGCGCGGCGCAGATCGGGACGAGGATCGCGGCGCAGCGGCCGACCGGCAGCGGGCTGGCCGCGTCCAACTCTTCCTTGAGCGTCCGCCCTTCGAGCAGCTCCATGACGAGGTACGGCATCCCGTCCGACGAGATGCCGTACTCGTACACCTCGACGGCGTTCGGGTGTCGGACGCGCGACGCCCAGGCCCCCTCGCGCAGGAAACGCTCCGACGCCTCGGGCGAGTCGTTCCCCGGCCGGGGCTGGAACACCTTGACCGCGACCGGCCGGCTCTCCGTCAGCCACGTCCCGCGGAAGACGACGCCGTAGCCGCCCGCGCCGATGCGCGTATCGAGGCGGAACTTGTCGTCCAAAACGGTGCCGGGTAGGGCCTCCGCCAGGGCGGCGAAGATGCGGTCGGCGCGGACGTTGGCAGCTTCCAACTCGGCGAGCTGCTCCCGGATCGCCGCGTTCGCCGCTTCCAACTCGGCGGTCCGCACCCGGACGCGCGCCTCCAGCTCCTCGTGGACGCGCACGTTCTCCATCGCGACCGACGTCGAATCGGCCAGGGCGCAGAGCAGGCCGACCTCCCACGGCGTCGCGGCGTGCGGGGCGGCCCAGTAGGTGCCGATCGCCCCGACCGGGTCGGCGGTCCGGATCGGCACCATCACCAGGCTCCGGACGAACGTCGGCCGGTAGGCGTCGTGCGGGATGCGGGCGTCGGCGTAGATATCCGGGATGACCGCCGCCTCGCGGTGGAGCATGGCCCAGCCGCTGACGCAGGCACCCATCGGGAAGCGTTGCCCCTTCCAGAGCGGGGCGATCGCGTCCTCGTCGGCGTAGTGGCACCGGTCGCCGTCGCGGAGGACGAACGTCGCCCCGTCGGCCCCGACCAGCTCGCGGGCCGCCCACCGGACGACGGCCTGGATCGCGGCCAGGTCGCGCGCGAGGGCCAGCTCCTGGACGGCGCGGACGAGGCGCTCCAGATCCCGAGAAGAACGTCCGGGGTCGGCGGTCCGCACGTCCAAAGGCGGTCCTCCGGCGCGGGGTGATGGCTCCGTCAGTATACCTTTCCAGCCGGACCGGGATTCAACGGAAACTCCGACGGCGTTGCCTCGTCTATACGGGTGTCGCCCCGGAGGAACGCCATGCTCGCCTTGCTCCTGCTCGTGGCCCCCGTCCCGGAAGCCCCGAAGCCCGAGGCCCCGGTGGTGACGTACCGGGGCAAGGCCGAGGACGGCACCCTGACGTTCACGGTCACGAACCCCAACGGCGTCCCGGTGACGCTCACCGGCTACCGGCACGACTCGTTCGCTCCGCCGCTGCCGGAGGGGACGTTCACCCCGACGTACCGGATCGAGCGGAAGGGGGAGAACGGCTGGGTCGCCCACGAGATGGGCTGGTGCAAGCAGGGCCAGGGCCCGGTCCACCTCAAGCCGAAGGGGACGCTGGAGTTCGTGGTCCACCCGCCGGCGCAGGGCGAATTCCGCCTCGGCCTGCCGTGGCGGGCCGGCGATCACATCGGCCCGGTCGCCTGGAGCGCGGCGGTGCCGAACGCCGCGCCGTGACGGACCGTTTCCGAACGCTTCGCCGCCGCGCTCCGAAAGGCGGGCCGGTTCTTGCCTCGCCGGGGCGGCCCGGGGTAAGATAGCCCGGCCACTTCTCGGAGGGAAGCGTCGTGCGTTCGCTGCTGACAGCACTGCTCGTCCTGCTCCTGGCCGTCGCGTCCTCGCCGGCCGTGGACTACGGCAAGATCGACCGCGCCCTCGCCAGGGAGCCGGCCTACAAGGCGAAGGCCCCCGCCTACGCCTTGTTGCTGTTCGGCCCCGAGGCGAAGGTCCGCGTCTGGGTCGTCCTCGACGGCGACGTGCTCTACCTCGACCGCGACGGCGACGGCGACCTGACCGACAAGGACGAGCGCTTCGCGCGCGCGGACGACTGTCGCGGGATCGAGATCGCCGACCCGGACGGCAAGACGACCTACCTCATCACCAGCGTCGGGGTCTACCCGGGCGTCGAGCCGGGCCGTCGCCACCTCTCCGTCAACGTGGACGTCAAGGGGCCGGTCGCCTATCGGCAGTACTGCGACGCCGCCCTGCGCGACGACCCGAAGAAGGCGGCGGTCGCCCACTTCCACGGGCCGCTGACGGCCGGGTCTCAAACCGTCAACTGGAAGTTGCCGCCGAAGCTCGCCCTGGCGACCGGCGACGCCCCGACCGACCTCCGGGCGGTCGTCGGCACGATGGACGGCGAGCACGGCTGCTGGGTGGTCGTCCGCTCGCACGCCGGCGAGAAGTCGGCCTTCGCGCCGGACGTCCACCCCGTCGTCGATGTCGAGTTCCCGCCGAAGATACCCGGCGGCCCGGCGGTCAAGAAGCGGTACGCCCTCGATCAGTTCTGCTGAGGGGCCCTCTTCCACGGCCCCGTGCGGGCCCCCGACGAAGCCGGCCTAGGCAAGGCGAAGGTGACGTTCTCCTTCGGTTCCTGGAAGGAGGGCAAGGTCGCGTCGAGCACGGTCGAGATCCCGGTCGCGCCGCCGGAGAAGGCGAAGGAAGGCGACGGGAAGTGAAGCGTCGGCACCTGATCGAACTCGAGGACCAGCCCTGGTGGCCGCGCGTCTGGCGCGACGCCGCCACGGACTACCTGGTCGCCGCCCTGCGCCACGCCCGCATCTACGACGGCCTGGCCCCCCGCCTCGCCGCCGCAGTGAAACGATGCGGGGCGACGCGGATCGTCGATCTCTGCTCCGGCGGCGGCGGGCCGTGGCCCGACCTGCTGCCGGCCCTCCGCGCCGCCGGCGTGGACGTGCCCGTCCGCCTGACCGACTTCTACCCGAACGTCGCCGCCCTGTCGCGCCTGGCGGCAACGACGCCGGGGTTGGAGTTCGAGCCGGACCCGGTCAGCGCGACCGACGTCCCGGCCCGCCTCGCCGGGTTCCGCACCCTGTTCACGTCGTTCCACCACTTCCGTCCCGACGACGCCCGGGCGATCCTGGCGGCGGCGGTCCGCGACCGGCAAGGGATCTTCATCGCCGAGCCGTCGATCCGCAGCGTCGGGGCCCTGGCGATGCAGGCCGTCGTGCCGCTGGCGGTCCTCGCCCTGACGCCGGCGATCCGGCCGTTCCGCTGGTCGCGCCTGCTCTGGACGTACCTCCTGCCGGTCCTGCCGGTGGCGATTACCTTCGACGGCGTCGTCTCGATCCTGCGCATCTACACCCCGGACGAGATGCTGGCGATGGGCCGCGCCGTCGGCGGCGACGCCTACGAGTGGGAGGCCGGCACGCACCAGCCGTCCGGGTCGCCGGTGCCGATCCCGTACCTGATCGGCCTGCCGCGCGCCGCGGCGCGGCCCTCCGGACCGGAGATGCCCCCGTGACCGCGCGCGTCCTCTCCCTGCTCTGCGTCCTGCTGGCAGCCCTGCCGGGCGAGGCCCAGGTCCGACTCGACGGCGACGGCGACCTGCTGCCGCCGGGGGCTCTGTTCCGTCTGGGCAGCGGCCGCTGGCGGCACGATAACACCGTGTACGAGATCGCCTGTACCCGCGACGGCAAGGCGGTGCTGTCGCTGTGTTACGAGCAGGTGCGCCACTGGGAGGCGGCGACCGGCAAGTTGCTGGCGACCTTCCCCGCCCAGTACGGCGGCGGTGCCCCGCTGCCGTATCGGCTCGCCCTATCGCCCGACGATCGCCGCATCGCGTTCCACCACGACGGGGCCGTCGTCGTCCGCGAACTGCCCGGCGGCAAGGTGCTGCACGCCCTGAAGCACCCGGAGGCGACGCCGCACTGGTGCCTCGCCTTCTCCCCCGACGGCGGGACGCTGGCGACGGCGATCGAGGCGAAGCTCTTCCTCTGGGACCTGGCCACCGGCAAGCTGCGGGCCGCGGTCCCCTGGCCGGAGGGCAGGCCGTGGCGGGCCGCGTTCGACCCGGACGGCAAGACGCTCTACGTCGCCGCGATCAACCCCCTCCGCCCGCTCTGCCGCGTGGACGCGACGGCGGAACGGCCCCGGGCCGTCCCCTGGCTCGAGAAGGCCGAGTGCTGGAACCTGGCCCTGTCCCCCGACGGCAAGACCCTCGCCGTCGTCGGCTCGCGGACCCTGCTCCTGGTCGAGGTGCCGACCGGCCGGGTCCTGCACCGGCTCGCCGGGCCGGACGGGGCCGTCTACTCGCCGGCGGCCTTCTCGGCCGACGGGCGGACCCTCGCGCTGTGCGACGCCCGGCAGATTTTCGTGTTCGACGTGGCCACGGGCAAGAGCCGGACCTACGACGAGCGGCGCGACGCCATCTTCCAGGGGTTCGCCCTCGCCCCGGACGGGACGACCGTCTACGCGGGCTGCACCAGCCGGATCCGCCGCTGGCACCTGCCCGAGCTGAAGGAAGCCGAGCCGGCCGAGGACTGGCGTAGCCCCCGGATGGTCGCCTACGCGCCGTCCGGCTCGGCCCTGATCACCGCCGACGGGGGCGGCCCGGTCCGGCTGGTGGACCCCCGCACCGGCAGGGAACTGCACCGGGTCGCGGCGCAGGTGGGCGAGTGTCGCCACGTCTCCTTCGCCCCGGACGGCGGCTCCGTCGTCGCGTCGTTCGCAACGCCGCGCGGCCTGCATTCTCTGGACGTGAAGACCGGCACCCTCTCCCGTCCGTTCCGCCACGATGGCACCGCCCCGTTCGCCCTGTCGCCCGACCACCGCCTGCTCGCCTACCGGCCCGACGGGGCGAACGCGGTCGAGGTCTGGGACGCGGCGAAACACGAGCGCGTCGCCGTCATGCCCGAGCCGACCCCGGACGGCAGTTCGACGTTCCCGCCGGCGTTCTCGCCCGACGGGGGCCGGGTCGTCGTCTCGACCCACGGCCAGGGCATCTGGATGTGGGACCACCGGAGCGGGGCGCGCGTCAAGTTGGAGGAATCCGCCCCGCTGGCCGGGGCCTATGTCCACGTCGAGTTCTCTCCTGACGGCCTGCTGCTGGCCGTCGGGGCGGATTGGCGACAGGCCGTGTGGGACGCGCACACCGGGCGTCTCGTCGCGGAGGTCGCGAAGTACCAGACCCGGCCGGTGCGGTTCACGAGCGACGGCCGCGGCGTCGTCCTCAGCGACGACCGCCACCTGAAGCTGTTCGACCTGGCCGAGGGCCGCTTCGTCCGCGAGCTGGCGACCGGCAAGAACCGCCCGTGGTGCTTCGCCCTGGCCCCCGACGCGACGACGCTGACGACCGGCCAGTCGGACGGGACGTTGCTCGTCTGGGACGGCGCGACGTTCCTCGCGCCGCTGCCGCGAGCGGCCCGGTCCGTGGCGGAGAAGGAACTGCCCGGCCTGTGGGAAGCGCTGGCCAGCGACGACGCCCGGCAGGTGTCGGCGGCGCGCTGGCGGCTGGCGTCGGCCGACGGGGTGGCGGCGTTTCTGAAGGGGAAGCTCCTGTCCGGCGACGCCCCGTCGGCCGAGGCGGTCGCGGCCCGGATCGCCGCGCTGGACGACGACCGGTTCGAGGCGCGGGAGCGGGCCTCGCGGCAGTTGGAGCGGTGGGGCGAACGGGTCGAGCCGGCGTTGAAGCGGGCGCTGGCCGACAAGCCGCCCCTGGAGATGCGCCGCCGATTGGAGGAGTTGCTCGCCGGCCTGGCCCCGCTGCCGGCGGCCCCGGCGACGGCGCGGGTGTTGCGCGCCGTGGCGGTGCTCGAGGGGGTCGGCGACGACGCGGCCCGGGTGGTGTTGCGGGCCCTGGCGGACGGGGCGGAAGGCGAGCGGCTCGCCGTCGCCGCCCGTGCCGCGTTACGGCGGCTGGGAGCGGGCTGACCCGCCGCCGTCACTTCTTCGCCGGCGGGTCGCGCATCAGCTCGTAGGTGAACGCCCCGAGCAGCTGGCCGCGCTTCGCCGTGTGGCACTCCAGGCACGCCGCGTGCGCCCGGACCGCCCCGACCATGCGGATTCGGTTGAGCGTCTCGTCGGTCGCCACGTCCTCGCCGGCCTCGAGCCGCTTGATCGCCGCGACCTCGAACGCGTCGAGGTCGCGCTTCGGGGCGTTCTTGAGGTCCTCCATGCGCGGCAGGTGGGCCGAGACGTAGGCGGCCGGCCTGGCCTGCTTCGTCACGCTGACGAGTTCGAGCTTGCGCATCACCCAGCGCTCCTGGCCCGGGGCGGCCTCCTTGTCGCGCTCGTGGCCGAGGAGCTTGACGCCGGCCAGGGTCGGCTCGAAGCGGAAGCCGTGCGGGTCGAAGCCGGCGGCCTCCTTGCCCTCCTTGACGAGGCCGAGGCTATTCGGCATGGCGAAGCTGTAGCCGCTCTGGGTGTGCAGGGCGGCGAGGCCCTCGCGCGACGGCACGCGCGCCTCGCCGACGACGCCGTTGCCCTTCTCCGGCAGGGCGACGGGCGGGTCCTTCGCCAGGGCGGAGTCGGGGTAGCCGACCTTGCCGAGCGGGAACGTCGGGGCCTGGGCCAGCTCGAGGTAGCGCACCGACGGGCGCGGCATGCGCTCGATGCCGAAGCCGTCCCGGCTGATGAAGTCCTGCACCTCGTCGGAGTGGAGCTTCTTGAGCGACTCGCGGCGGACGTCGCCGAATCGGCCGGGCAGGTAGCCCTTCTCCACGTTGTCGAGCGCCTTGGCCGCGTCGGGGGTCAGGGCCGGCGGCAGGGCGGTCTTGGCGTGCTCGGCTTCGTAGGCGAGCCGGTCGCCGACGGCCTGGAACGGGAAGAGCTTGCGCCACTCCTCGGCGGTGCGCTTCGGCAGGGGCTTGAAGATGTCGGCCTGCTGGGCCGGCAGGTCGGTCGCCGCCAGCCACGCCGCGCCGCAGCCGAGGGCGAGCAGCGCCGCCCGCATCGCCGAGTTCGTGTTCATGTCCCGCTCCGGGTACGAGGATGGTTTCAACGCTACACCGTGGAGTATAACGACCGCGACGGGGCGGGGGTGTAACGGGTTGTAACGAGGGGCCGCCGCTTGCGAGGTACGCCAAGGCGGGGTAGGATGCCCTCACGCACGGCGGTTCACCCCCACGTCCCCGGATCGACCCCGATGACCCAAAGCCCCGAGCACTACATCCTGGCCACCGGCGGCAAGGACGCCCGGCGGCTCCGCCTACTCCACGATGTCTACGGCCCGGGCACCGAGGCGGTGCTTCGACGCGCCGGTCTGCGGCCCGGGCTGCGCGTCGTCGAGGTCGGCTGCGGCAGCGGCAACATCGCCTGCTGGGTCGCCGAGCAGGTCGGCCCCGACGGCTCCGTCGTCGCGATCGACGTCTCGCCCGACCAGATCGAGCAGGCCCGCCGCCAGGCTGCCGAGCGCGGCCTGCGCAACATCGAATTCCAGGTCGCCGACGCCTACGCGCCGCGGTTGCCTGAAGGCTCTTTCGACCTTGCGTACTGCCGGCTCGTGCTCATCCACCTGACCCGGCCGGCCGACGCCCTGGCGGCGATGCGGGCCCTGGTCCGGCCCGGCGGCACCGTCGTCTGCGAGGAGATGGACCTCTCCTGCTGGCTGTGCGACCCGCCGGCCGAGGCGCTGACGCGCTTCTTCGCCCTGAACGCCGCCCTGGGCGAGCGGCGGAACGAGGACTACTCGCTCGGGCTGCCCCTGCACCGCCTGTTCCGCGACGCCGGGTTCGCCCGGCCCGAGGTCGGGGCGAACTTCGCCCTCGCCGTCCGCGGCGAGCGGAAGCGCCTGCTCGGGATGACGTTCGCCGAGTTCGCCCCGGAGCTGGTCCAGGAGGGGCTCGCGACCCAGGACGAGGTCGATCGGGTGACCGCCGGCCTGATGGCCCTGGCCGACGACGAGACGACGCTGTTCGGCTTCCCGCTCGTGGTCCAGGTCTGGGCGGAGCGATAAATGACGCAACCCGTCGATCTCTACGGCACCGCGTACGGCAACTTCGCCGCCGAAGTTCTCGGGCAGGTGCGCCGCGAGACCTACGGCGAGGACTTCGGCCAGAGCAGCTGGGTCACCGGGGACGAGTATCGGCGGTTCTTCCGCCTCCTCGGGCTGAACGCCGCCGACCACGTCCTCGACCTCGGCTGCGGCTCCGGCGGCCCGGCGCTGTTCGTCGCGCGCGAGGTCGGCTGTACGGTCACCGGGGTGGACATCAACGCGGCGGGCATCCGCGCCGGGCTGGCACAATCCCAGGAGGCCGGCCTGCGGGACCGGGTCAACTTCCGCCAGGCCGACTTGCAAGAGCCGCTGCCGTTCCCGGACGGCGCGTTCGACGCCGCCGTCTGCCTGGACGTCTTGTGCCACCTGGCGGACCGCGGCCGGCTGTTCGGCGAATGGCACCGCGTCCTGCGGCCGGACGGCCGCCTCCTCGTCACGGACCCGGTCGTGGTCACCGGCCTGGTCTCGCGCGAGGAGTTCGCGACGCGCGCCTCGACCGGCCACTTCGAGTTCGGCCCGCCGGGCGTGAACGAACGCCTGCTCGCCGAGGCGGGCTTCGCGGTCGAACGGATCGACGACGTCACCGAGAATGAGGCCGAGGTCTCCGGCCGGTGGCACGCGGCGCGGGAACGGCACGCTGCGGAGTTAACCCGGCTCGAAGGCGCGGAGACGTTCGCCGGGTTGCAGCGGTTCCTGGCGACGGCCCACCGGCTGACGCGCGAGCGGCGGCTGTCGCGGTTCCTTTACCTGGCCCGAAGGCCGAAGGCGGGCGGATCGAACGGATGAGGCTGGAGGATCGACATGGTCGGCTTGCTGCTGCTTCTCGCCCCCGTCCCGGACGCCCCGGAGCCTCCGGCCGCCCTGCCGCCGGTGATCCGCTACGTCGGCCACCGCGAGGCGTCCGCCGTCTTCGTCGTCACGAACCCCGGCCCGGTGCCGGTGACGTTCATCGGCTATCCCCTCGACCCGCTCAGCCGGCCGCTCGCGGCAGGGATGTGCAACCCGATCTACCTCCTGGAGCGCAAGGTGGCGGGGAACTGGCAGCCGCGGCTCCAGGGCTGGCGGATCGCCGGGACGGTCCCGATCACCGTCAAGCCGAAGGAGTCGATCCGGTTCGAGGTCGGCCTCCCGCTCGGGGAGTCCCGCCTCGGGTTGGAATGGCGCGCCGGCGGCCAGGCCGCGACTGCGTGGAGCGCCCCGTTCTACCACGACCCGAACGTCAACTGAAACCACGACCGGCCCAAGATCCCGCGCGCCGTGACGAAGAACCTGGCATGGCCTCGCCCGACGGACCAGGCCGCGACACCGAGCGGGGGGCGACCGTGACTCGTCGAGCGAAGCGCTGGATCATCGCGGCAGGCGTCGTCGGGCTCGCCGGGGCCGTCCTTGGCGTTGCGTATCTCACCTTCCGGCCGCCGGCGGACCTCCGCGCGTTCGGAGCGATCCGCGCCGAGTGGGACGCCGCCGGCCGCGACGCCGACCCCGCCACCCAGGCCCACCTCGCGGAGCGCTGCCTCGACGTAAGCCGGGAGCATCCCGGCACGACCGGCGGCCTCGCGGCGCTGCTCCTGGCGGCGAGCCACGCCCCGGCCACGCCGCAGGGGCAGGCCGCCGGCGACGAGTTCGCCCGCCAGGTCGAGACGGCCGACCCGGACGCCCTGGCCGGGGCGCTCCGCCGCGCCTCCGGCCGGCTCCGGGCCGTGCCGCACCTCGCCGCGCCGCTGCTCGCGCGCGTCCGGGCCGTGCCGGGCCATCCCCGCTGCGGTCCGCTCCTGGCGGCGTGCTGCGTCATGCTCGCCCCGGTCGATGACGGCGAGGCGTCACCGACCTTCCAGGAGGCGGCCGCCCTCCTCGCGGATCGCCACGCCGACGGGGCGGAGATCCACCCCTTCGCCGAGGTCCTCGCCGGCACGACCGGCAGCCCGCCGTGGGCGGCGAAGTTCGAGCGCCACCTCCGCGCGATCCTCGCCGCGAACCGCGACCGGGCCGTCCGCTGCGCCGCCGCCTACGCCCTGGCGTCGGTCCTCCTGCTGGACGACGACCGCCAGGCCGACGCCGAGGCCGCGTTCGCCTCGTTTTGCGACGAGTTCGACGGCACCCATCCTTACCCCTACCAGGGCATCGAGCAGAACCACCTGCACACCGCCCGCGTCCAGCTCGCGGAGCTGCGCTTCCACGCCGCCGGCAAGCCGGCCTCCGCGATCGACGGCGTCGATCTCGACGGCGAGCCGCTCCGGCTGGGCGACTCGCGCGGCCGGGTCGTCCTGCTCAGCTTCTGGGGCTCGTGGTGCTTCCCGTGCCTGAAGCTCGTGCCGCACGAGCGGGATCTGGTCGCCGCCTACCGCGACCGGCCGTTCGACCTGCTCGGCGTCAGCTGCGGCGACGACGTCGAGAAGGCCAAAGCAACGGCGGCCCGCACCGGGATGACTTGGCGGTCGTTCCGCGACGAGGCCGCCGGCCGACCGAAGATCACGAAGTCTTGGAAGATCCTCGGCTACCCGACGCTCTACCTGATCGACCACCACGGCGTGATCCGCAAGCGCTGGGTCGGCAGTCCGACGACGGACGAACTCGACCGGCTCGTCGCGGCGCTGGTCGAGGCGGCCGAGCGGCGCATCCCGGCCGAGGGGATGAAGGCGGTCGTCGCGTCGGCAACCCGGTCGGCCGCACCGGTGCCGCCGGCCGAGCCGCGGGGTGGGGGTCGATTCGTCGAGAAGGTCCACCGCGGGCCGGACGGGGCCGAGGCGAAGTACGCCATTTACGTCCCGTCGGCCTACGACGGCACGAAGTCCGTCCCGGCGATCCTGTATCTGCACGGCTCCGGGCCGCGCGGCAGTGACGGCCGGGCCCACCTCGCGACCGGCCTGGCGAAGGTGCTCCGCGAGCGGCACCCGGACTTCCCGTTCCTGGCCGTCTTCCCGCAGGCGCGCGCGGGCGAGGACTGGCAGGCCGGCGGCCCCGGGGCGCGGCGGGGCCTGGCGATCCTGGCCGAGGCGGAGAAGGAGTATCGCATCGATCCGGACCGGGTCGCCCTGACCGGCGTATCGATGGGCGGGGCCGGCACCTGGAGCCTGGCCGCGGCCGAGCCGGGGCGCTGGTCGGCGATCGTGCCGGTCTCGCACGGCGGCGACGCGGCCACGGCCGGCAAGCTGGTCGGGGTGCCGTGCTGGTGCTTCCACGGGGCGGCCGACAAGATGATCCCGCCGCAGCAGTCGCGCGACATGGTCGAGGCGATCGCGAAGGCCGGCGGTCGGCCGCTGTACCAGGAGCTGGCCGGCGTCGGCCATAACGACTGCGCGGAGCGCGTCTACGCTTCGCCGGACCTGGTCGAGTGGCTGCTCCTTCAGAACCGCTCGCGGCGGTAGGTCAGTCGTAGTTGCCGACGCGCTTCTTCGCGAAGTCCTTGTCGCCGGTCAGCGGGCAGACCTTCATCGCGTCGATGGTCGGGATGACCGGCAGCGGCGAGTCCGCCTTCGGGAACTTGTACAACTTGACCGTCTCGCCGGTCTTGTGGTCCCAGATCGTCGCGACCGGCTCCGGGATGGCCTCGGTGTCGGTCCACGTCAGGTAGACGAACGTCTTCGACTTCGGGTCGAACGCGGTCCACTGGCGGAGGCTCTTGCCGCCGCCGAACTTGACGCGGTAGGTGACCTTTTCCTTGCCGTCGGTCGCGGTCACCTCGTAGATGGTCCCGGCCGACGCCGACACGGCGACGAGGACCGCGACGGCCAGTGCGAGCAGGCGCATGGCGGCTCCTTCGGGGAAGTGGACGGCAGGATCTTCCCGCGCCGTCGGCCGGGCGTCAAGGGCGGCGACCCATTCGACGAATCGAAACCCGGCCGTCGCTCGTCTTGAAGGTATCGATCCGTGCGTCCCGATCTCAGACGAGGAGACAGGCCATGACGAAGACCTGGGTGCTGGCGTCGCTGTGCGGCGCGGCCCTGCTCGCCGCCGCCGGCTTCGGCGCGTGGACGAACCCGACCGCCGCCCAGCCAGCGAAGTCCGACCCGCCGCCGAACGCGAACCCGGCCGGCGACGTCGCCGCGAACCTGCCGGTGACGCAGGTGGTGCTGTTCTCGAGCGGGGTCGGCTTCTTCCAGCGCGAGGGCAAGGTCCAGGGCAACGCCCGCGTCGACCTGACCTTCCCGGTCCAGGACATCAACGACCTGATCAAGAGCATGGTCCTGCGCGACCTCGACGGCGGACACATCGCCGCCGTCTCCTACGACAACAACGCCCCGATCGACCGCACCCTCAAGTCGTTCGCCATCAACCTGACCGGGAACCCGACCTTCGCCGGCATCCTCAACCAGGCGCGCGGCGAGAAGGTCGAGGTGGTGCTCACTCAGACGAACGCGACCCAGCCCGGCACCATGACCGGCACCGTCGTCGGTATCGAGACGCAGCGCCAGGCCGTCGCGAACAAGGACGTCGTCGAGGTCGAGGTCCTCAACCTCTGGTGCGCCGACGGCCTGCGGGCGGTCAAGCTGGCGGAACTCCAGCGGCTCCGGTTCTTGAACCCCGTGATCGACGCCGAGTTCAAGAAGGCGCTCGAGACGCTTGCCACCAGCCACGACACCCAGAAGAAGGCCGTCAGCATCCAGTGCGCCGGGGAGGGCAGCCGGCGGGTGAAGGTCGATTACGTCGTCGAGAACCCGATCTGGAAGACGTCCTACCGCCTCGTCCTGGACAAGGCCGGCGAGCAAGGCGCGGACAAGGCGCAGTTGCAGGGGTGGGCCGTCGTCGAGAACGCGACGGACGAGGACTGGAAGGACGTCCGCATGGCCCTCATCTCCGGCCGGCCGATCAGCTTCCAGATGGACCTCTACAGCCCGCTCTTCGTCGACCGCCCGACCGAGAAGCTCGAACTCTTCCAGTCCCTCCGCGCCGTCGCCTACTCCGGCGCGATGGAGCGCGGTGAGGCCCTGGCCTTGCGCGAGGAGGAACGGGCCCTCGGCGAACAGCAGAAGAAGGCGAACCAGCAGCAAGCCGGCCAGGGTCAGCCGGGCCGGTCGGGCGGTCTCGGTTTCGGCGCGGCGAAGGACAAGGCCGCCGACGGGCCCTCCGATCCCCAGGCCGCCGCCCGCTTCCGGCAGGACTTCGACCGCGACCTCAACCAGCGCCTGAACCTCGGCACCAGCGTCCAGAGCGCGGCGTCGGCGGCGAAGCTGGGGAACTTCTTCCGCTACCTGGTCGAGAAGCCGGTCTCCCTCGCCCGCCAGAAGAGCGCCCTGCTCCCGATCGTCGCCAAGGACGTCGAGT